>ERZ773069.1-NODE-1-length-286931-cov-35.984624_pt1 | contig 286931 bp, 242 predicted proteins | sample MGYA00580619_ERZ773069 | MGnify/ENA primary metagenome ERZ773069 (study PRJEB29015, sample SAMEA2738007) | human oral metagenome | biome: human oral; feature: human-associated habitat; material: dental | place: China | collected 2108 ...
ACTTTATTCAGTATTGGAACGACCTGCGGAATTACGCTATACAGACTGGAGACGTACAACCATATGCTGACTATACGTCTGAAGGTTATAAAGAAGAGGAAGAGATTGCCAACTATGTCTATAGGCTCTACCAAAAGGGAGGATGGGCAGTTGGTGGTACTAGAAAACTCACCTTTGACCCGTCCACGCTGATATCGCCAAGCGATCACGTTTACCTCATCATCGGAAATATTATCGCTAACGACGTCGTCTACTTAGATAACGAAGACTATAAGACCCATACCTATCCCTTGTCCGAACAAAATAAGAACACTATCGAGTTCGGTATCGTTTTCAAATCAACTGGTCACTGGGCATTTGCTGGGATGGAAAAAGTTGAGCTCAAATAAGAAACGCGTTTTTTGCGCTATAACAGTAATTTTCTTCTGTACAGTGTCATACTCTTCTTCTGCTGCAAACGACTATTCAGGCAATATCCACGGAGGTAAACTCACGGTTAAGGGAACCTCGTCTTCCAGCAATTCACAACAGCCTAACGAACCTCATACGGTACCTCAACAAAGTAATGGATATAGAGATACTGACGCGAAGCAAGGTATCGCCGATACAGGCTCTAATGCTCCCGCAACCGTGAGTAGTGTAGGAAATACCTTCGATGTCTACAACGGCAATGCTTCTAAAGATGCGCCCTGTCTCTACCAAGGGAAACCCGGTAAAGTAGCCCGTGTTCCCCTACCCATTGACGATTCAGGCAACTATAAACAATACGGTGTCGTTCAGTCAGGAAACGGCGGTATAACGTGCGTTCCCAACGATCCCGCAGACCAAAACACACCTGAAAACGAACCTACTGCTGATGACGCCCAAGCTCGCACCCAAAAGATAGAGCACCAGGTTCGTGAGCAGCTTGCCGAACTTACCACCACAAAACCTGCTCTACATTTCGACGGGCATGAGCCCCACGTCAATGCTGGAATCAACACAAACTTCTATGTGACCGGTGTGAAAACCGCAACACGTGATACTACTATCCTCGATGAAGAAGTCACGATAGAAGCTGTTCCCGTTGCCTATACCTATGAGTACGGTGCCGGCGACCCTGTGTACACAACACGGGATTCAGGAACCGCGCAAGGCGCTGTCTGGGACAAGAGCAAACGTAACTTTAAACCCACCGATACCAGCTATGCTTTCAAAGAATCCGGCAACTATCATGCTTACGTTACTGTCACCTATCAGGGTCGGTACCGTCTCAAAGGTGGAGACTGGAATATTGTTGGCTCGCTTACGGTTCGCAGTGATCCCACTCTAGTACGCGTGTGGGATACCGAGGTGCATTCTGTAGGTAAAACCTGCCGCGAAGACCCTGGTGCCCGGGGATGCCCGGCGCATCCAGATGAACCCGATCGTAATAACCCGAATCCAAAGTTAACGCAGCCTGACCCAGTGACAGGGCAGCATTGGCATCGCGATGACTCGGGAGCAGGCGATACCGAATGGCGGCTCCATAAGAAAAAATAAATCCCAACAAACTCTATAACCTGTCCGAGCGTCGTACACTTTTCTTCTCTATCGTGCCGTTGTGCCCATCTACGAGAAGGGTAGAGAGTGTACGGCTTTTGACTATCATCTTCTAGGTCAGAGCGAAAATCTCAGCGGGCGTGCCCTCAGCGGTAATCATGCCTTCCTGAAGCAAAACGGCGCGATCTGCCAGGGATGCGATACGCGCATCGTGCGAAATAATCAACACAGCACGATTCGCGAGCACGGCCTGTAATGATTCGGTCGCGTCCACAAGCTCAAGATGGGTGGTCGATTCATCAAGAATCACCGCGTGAGGGTTTGCCGCGACGATGCGCGCTAAAGCAAGCTGCTGAATCTGGTCACGGGTGAGTTCGTGCTCTCCCGTACCGATGCGCGTCTTCAACCCTTGGGGAAGCTCGCGCCACCAACGAGCGCTAACAGCATCCAGAGCTTCACCGATCTGTTTCTCGGTGGCTTCTGGTACTACAGCGGTGAAATTATCAATAACGGTACCAAAGAAAATATGTGCTTCTTGGGTACAAACCAGTAGTCGCGGCCTACCATCTTCGTACTTGTCAGTTGGAAATTCCCCATTGCCAACTGGTTTTCCCAGCACACGGATTGTACCGTCAAGCGCACTCAAGGAACCGCCAATGAGCCTTGCAAGCGTGGTTTTTCCAGAGCCAGAACGCCCAACTAACGCTAAGCACTCCCCAGGCGCAATCTTTAGATTAATATCAGTCAGTACAAGCGCATCTGAAGAATAACCGTACGAAACATGGGAGCACTCGATTACATGTGCGGTATTCCCCAAAGTTTCATGATGTTGTGCTTTACGAATATCTCTGCGCCGAGCACGCTGCGCTTGCGCCAGATTAATAATCCCAAACACGCGCCCCATATTAACCAGCATTATGCGTATATTGCCCACGTGATGCCCCAAAATATCCGCCATAGTTCTCAGGCTGAAAACCATAATGGATGCAGTCGCCAAGGCACCCCAGGTTGCCCACCCTTGCATGACGCAGAAGGACCCCCAGAGCAAGCAGATAACGGTAGGGAACCACGCATTCAGAGCATCAAGCGTGTAATAATTCTGGCGTATACGCACCATCTTGAGTGTAGCCCGGTAACGCCGATTGTTATCAGCCTCGAATATTTCGTTGCGGGCATCATGCACCCCAAGTTCACGAATGGTGGATGCGCCCCGGACGTTCTCGGTCAGCACGCTATTAAGCTCGCTCGTAATCTCCTGCACGCTCTGATTTTCACGGGCAAGACGCGGCAGAAAATATCCCATCAGCACGCCCAAGCCGATAATCATAGGCAGGAAGATAACGCTCAGAGGTACGCTGAGTGTGGCAAGTGAAACCATAGAAACTACGAAATACAGAATCACAAAAAGAATTTCGAGCAGGTCAAAGCTGACGGCGTTCGATGCTGAAGACAGGTCATCAGTCACTCGCGTGAGCAGGTCGCCACTGCCGGATTCCTCGACGGTTCGCGCATCAAGATCTAGAGTTGCATCAATGGTACCTATACTTGCTTGGCGTGTTACGAGGGCGCCAAGACGGGCGGCGCTGTACATAGCCAAAAGCATCACGATGGCTTGAGCAACAGTAGCGGCAAGAATGATCAATACAGGTTTCCACGGAAATTGCGCATACTTACCAGCCACAACGTCGTCAACAGTTGCACCAATCTGCAGAGGCACTACCGCACCCATGACGCTGCTCAACACATAAACAATAAAAGTGAAGAACGCACGCCCTCTATAACGCACAATATAGGAACCCATTTTCTGCACAACCACACGGGGCGGTTCGGTTGGTAACTTAGACATGATTTACCCTCTGGGTTTCGATATTGTTATCTCGCGCAATACGCCGAGATACTTCTGCAGTTGTCGAAATAACGTAAATAGTCTCAAAGCCTGCAAGCAGCCCAGGATAGAGCTCTGGTGCTACAGGCGTGCCCACGCATTCCTCAAGTCTGTCGTAAATATATTTCTGGCTTGGCTCATCCACAGAATTAAGGGGCTCAGTCAAAATGAGTATTTGGGTGTCCTGGGCGAGCGCACGCGCAAGAGCTAAACGTTGGCGTTGTCCGCCCGACAGGTTAGCCCCTTCGCTAGTGATCAGCGCTTCAAAATATTCATCTGGATTTCGCCCACCCAAACGGTAAGCAATTTCGCTAGAGTCGGTTATCTGAAGGAGAGCTTCATCTTTCGCTTGCGCAGCTACAGTATCTTCGGGCGGTACGGTGCCCAGACGTAGGTGATTCCGCAAAGTTCCGGCGAAAATCATAGGGTTAGGCTCACTTAGTAGGATTCGCTGTTTATCCGGCAGTTTTTCGGCAGCGAGCGCACGCAGATGTTCGACAAGCGATTCTGCATACTCTTGAGCAGTCAGCTGCCAATGCCGAGGATTGATGTATACGATGCGCGCGTTGCGTGCCTTTACGGGAACCTGCGGGATATCGACAACCGGCATATCGTGTTCTTTCTCATGGCTCACATATACTTCAAGTTCGGTATCTGTTCGCGGTTCTTTGAGCACACCTTGACGTACCCCAGCGTATCCTTCAAGCCGAGCAATTTTAGCCAGCCCCACCTTGGCGTAACGCCATTCGGTGAGAAAGTTTTGTGAAATCCAGACGGGCCCACCCATCATGGCAATAATAGAAGCAACCGTTACTAGGGAAGCAGCTGAAACATCAGGTACCCAGCGTCCGTTCTCAACGTGTCCCGTCAGCGCGAAACCAATACCAAGCAGGGTGACTGTTCCGCTGAGGAATACGCGGATAAGGAACATCCAGCGATGAGTTTTCTCATATTCCATGAGAGCATCGAAAACATCATCTGCTCCCTGGTGATAGCGCTCGCGCATTTGCTGTTCAGCGCCCAGTCCCGTGATGGTGCGTAGTCCCGTTGCTATATCTGAGGCACGCGAAGAATTTTCACCATCTTTCGCGCGGTAGACACCTACTTTACTTTCCATGAAGGTGGAGTATTTCGCCAGAACCCATATCACTAAGGCTGTTCCGGTAAGAGTCACCGCCGCAGTGAGCGGACTAATGAGCCACAACTGTATAGCGCCTAAAGTTGCGATAATCATGGCGTTGGTGAAGAGAGGGATTGAGAAGAATACTGCGCTGATACGGCGCACGTCTTTGCTCATAATGGTAACCATCTCACCCGCATTGTTCTTATGCGCTGCGCGGTTGAGCAGGGCGTTAATATAGGTGCGCCAGTCGCGGTCTAGCTCGGCACCAAATTTCATGGATGCGCCCCACCCAAAGTATTCATTGAGCGCGATAAACCCGATGGAGACGACAACGACCCAAAACAGCAGCCAAGCATCAGCCGTGTGTCCTGCGATTTGGTGGTTGATAAAAGTGCCCACGACAACGGGAATGCCAATAGCGCCGATGCCCGCAGTAGTTTCTCCAAGCATGGGGATAACCCAACGGTACCAGGGATATGTATACCCGGGGGCACTCACGCGTAAAGATACCCGATTTTTCAGGTCATCGTCAGAAATACCTACCTTGGGGGTTTGTGAGGACTGTGTATGATTTTTCTGCTGGTTCTGCGTCGTCTTTGTACTAGTGGGAGCTTCTTCTGTACTTCTTTGGTGATACTGCTCGCCCGCATTCGCCATATGTGCCTCGCTTATACCCTCTATTTCATTAAATATTGAGGTTAACACATTTACCTTATATATGTGACATGTTGCATTGCAGATTTTATAGTTTTCTGCTGTACCACTTATTTTTACGAGGGCCTACAGAAAACTAGCTACGATACTTTTGCAGACAATCTAGATGAAACATACACAGCATGGGATGTCACGCAGTAATTTTTGGTGCGAAGATTCAAGATGCTGATTCAATACGTTCATGTGCCGCGGTAGAGTACACTCTCTACTCCACGGTTCGATAGTTCTTGCGCGAGCGCCACAATTTTCTCCGGGGTGACATCGTGAATATCCGATGAGGTTTCAAGAAGTATTCCCTGATACAGGGGTTTTCCTAAGTCGCTGATTAGTTCGCACGCTGCTGGTTCGCTGAAATAGGTTTTCCACCCTAGAGATGGTGTATACGCTTCTCTCTTCGGTACAGCACGTAACCAAGTGGTTGTTGTCAATGTGGCTAAGTGTGGTGACCAACAACGAATAATTGTTTCAAGCAGTTGGTGACCGGCTTCAAGAGTGGGTTCTCCCTTTGAAGATTCTGGCACTTCAGGGTCTCGCCAAAATTTGATCAGGACAAAGTTTTTAAAATTCTTATTGTCGGTTTGTATTCCCACGCATCCTTGGACAATTATTGGGAGCGGCCCCAGATATTCAAGGTTAAAGTAGTACCCAAATGAGGCGTCTGCATCTGGAGTTTTCGCGCCCTCTAGCTGGCCCAATAGCAGATCGGTCAATCCAGGAATAGCGTTTTCAACATTAGCCCCTAACCGCTGAGGAGCTTCGCGCATGATACGCCAGTGTCCGCCCGGGTACAGTGACTCAAGCGAGGTCATAAAATAGTGAAGTTCTGACACACAATCATCAAGAGTATTTTTCCTTGCGGTCGCCCAGTATCCCGCTATTTGTGTGTCCTTTAAGGATATTCTCATGCTATATTGCGTACTCCTTATCAGAAGGGAAACTAACCGCACTTCGCTATACGCAAGTCTAACAGTCAGAGGGGTTTCTGCTAGCGTAAAAAATGACCACAACCTAAGTTTCTTGCGGCGTGTATATCTTGCGCAACGCAATAGTCACCCAATATTGTGCGCATCGCTGATTTTGACGGATTCTGCTAATTCTCTGCCCCTAGACTCGGTAAAATTGAAGCACCATGAGCATTCTTGAATACCTTTCCCCCAAACTCGCGGAGAATCCCGGCGGTTACAAACGGCGCGACTATACCGGCAATCCGCTCACCCCTGATGAAATCTATGAGGCATTCACCGGGTGGATCTCTAGCCGAGGCATGACGCTTTACCCGGCTCAAGATGAAGCTGTCTTGGAAATTGCGGCGGGGCATAACGTGGTGCTGGCTACCCCCACCGGTTCTGGTAAATCTACAGTGGCAGTGGCGGCGCATTTTACCGGTTTGGCGACTGGGCAGCGTTCTTACTACACCGCACCCATCAAAGCGCTTGTTTCCGAGAAATTCTTTGATCTTATCGAGATTTTTGGTGCCGAAAATGTCGGTATGATTACCGGGGATTCAGCTATTAACGCAGATGCCCCCATTATCTGTTGTACCGCCGAGATCCTGGCAAATATTACTCTGCGCGAGGGTAAGTCTGCGGATGTCTGCCAGGTTATTATGGATGAGTTCCATTTCTACTCCGATCCGCAACGCGGCTGGGCATGGCAGCTGCCGCTTTTGGAGCTTCCGCAGGCGCAATTCTTGCTCATGAGCGCGACCCTGGGCGACACCACGCGCTTCCAGGAAGAGATGACGACGCTCACCGGCCGCAAAAGTGTGCTGGTTGCCAGTAGCGACCGCCCGATTCCGCTTCATTTCTACTATTCAACCGACCCCATTCAGGAAACGGTTCAGGAGCTTGTGCAGACTAAGCAAGCCCCCGTCTACATTGTTCATTTTTCGCAGAAGGCCGCCCTGGAACAGGCAAACGCGCTGCTGCCGGTAGCTATTGCTTCAAAGGAGGAGAAAGAGCGGATCGCGCAGCTTATTGCGAAGTTCAGGTTTGGTCCGGGTTTCGGCAAGGCGCTGAATAAACTGGTGCGGGCTGGTATTGGTATTCACCATGCGGGAATGCTCCCTAAATATCGTCGCCTTGTGGAGAGGCTTGCGCAGGCTGGGTTATTAAAGGTGATTTGCGGTACCGATACCTTGGGCGTAGGCATTAACGTGCCTATTCGCACCGTACTTATCACGGCCTTGTCGAAGTTTGATGGGTCGAAGAATCGCCGCCTGCGCGCACGTGAATTTCACCAAATCGCGGGACGTGCCGGTCGAGCTGGTTTTGATACCGCCGGTACCGTAGTGGTGCAGGCGCCCGAACACGATATAGAAAATGCGCGCCTATTGGCCAAAGCACAGGCGAAGTTCGGTGACGATACAAAGAAGATTAATCAGTCACTGTCGTCTAAACGCAAGAAAGCGCCGGAAGGTTTTGTGGGTTGGTCAGAGAAGACCTTCGATCAACTGGTCGCGGCAGATCCTGAGCCGCTGACTTCTTCGTTCGATATTACCCACTCAATGCTTTTGAACCTGATGCAGCGCCCTCAGAACCCGGTGGTCGCAGCCTATCGCATTCTTCAGGAGAATCACGAACCGCCGCAACGTCGCCGGGAACTTTTGCGTAAAGCCGTTAGTATTTATAAGGAACTACTGACCGGCGGGGTTATTGAGCGCACAGATACCCCGGATGAGCATGGCTCATACCTGCGGCTTACCGAAGATTTACAGGATAACTTTGCTTTAAATCAGCCGCTTTCGGCATTCGCGGTGGCAGCCATTGAACTTTTGGATCCTGATTCTCCCAACTATGCTTTAGATGTTCTTTCGCTGATTGAGGCAACTTTGGAGCCGCCTCACCTGGTGCTATATGCACAGGAGCGTAAGGCTAAGAACGAGCTTTCAGCGCAGCTGAAGGCAGACGGCGTGGAGTATAACGAGCGTATGTATGAGCTCGATAAGGTAACCTACCCTCAGCCTCTCACTGAGTTAATCGAGCAGGCATACACTACGTATCAGCAGTCGGCACCCTGGGTGGCACGCTTTGAGCCGCATCCAAAATCTGTGGTGCGTGATATGTACGAGCGCGCTATGGGCTTCAACGACTTTGTGCAGTACTATGCGTTAGAACGTGGTGAGGGCGTGCTGTTGCGTTACCTTTCGGATGCGTATAAAGCGCTGCGGCAAACGGTACCCGAGTCGGCCGTCAACGATGATCTTGCGGAGATTATCGAGTGGCTGGGTGAACTAGTGCGCCAAACCGACTCATCGCTGGTGGACGAGTGGGAGAAACTTGCCGCTGGCGAAGATGCTGCATCCTTGGCAGCTGACCGTGCCGCCGCCGAGATTAAGGATGATACTCCCCCAGCCGTCACGAAGAATGTACGTGCGTTCCGGGTAATGGTGCGCAATGCTCTCTTCCGCCGTGTTGAGCTTTTCGCCGATGAGCGAGAGAACATACTTGGGGAACTAGATGAGGTTTCAGGATGGGATGCTGACGCTTGGGCGGATGCGATGGATGACTATTTTGATGCCTACGACGATATCTATACGGATGCTGAGGCTCGCTCCCCTAAGCTCGTTCAGATTGACGATGATGTGCGGGAACATCCTGGCGTATGGAAAGTACAGCAGACCTTTGCTGATCCTGAGGACAACTTCGACTGGGGTATTCGGGCGGAGGTAAATCTTGCTGCTTCCGATGATGCTGGTTACCCAGTTCTGAAGATCCTAAGTGTGGGTGAATTCTAAAATATGTGCGATCAGCTGCGTACTTTCAATGCATTGTTTAAACATTTCATAATCCAATACAACGATTCCAGTGCTATAGAGTTCGCATAGCCTTAAACTATCGAGGGTAGGATTGCCCCTCGCGTCTATAAATTTATCCTCTTCCACATCATTTTGCGCCGTCATACATTGCAAATAGTTTGCGTAGTTTGATGTACTTATAGTCCACATACCGCGTTTATCGAACACGCTCATTTTCCAAATATGAAGAATAGTTTCTTTACTTAGAAAAATATGTTACAAATCATAATTTTCCGCCAAAGTGCCTAAATTTTTAGAATATTTAGTATCTTACATCACAAAAACTTCTATAAATCCTAAATTTTTTGTGATCTGAAACAAATTTTATGGAAGTGCACTACCGAAATCTCTCTGCACTTCCGACCACTACAACCTTCAACCACGTAAACTATAAGATACAGTTACGATTCAAAACACACAGATAACAAGAATCTAACCTTAATATCAGCATATATCCTGCCAAGTATATACTTATACCTGACATATATTGTTGATTACATATTAAGGCTTGCCTATGTAATTCTTTGTGTCTGTTGTGCTCAGTAACGCATCCCGGAATTTGCTCTGATAGGCAAACAGGGAAAGACAGTTATCACTACATCTCAGACATTTAGGATTATCATACGTGGCAAGCTCAATTTCTAGACGTCGTGTTATTCAGGGCACCGCATGGGCAACCCCCATTGTTATCGCCAGCTCCGCTGTCCCTGTGTACGCATCCTCCCGCGAAAAATGCGTTCCCGACATTTCTGTCCCGGTTAACCAGAACCTCACTAATGATGGGTCATCTACCCTAGAAGCTTTCACCATTCCTGCTGGTGTTGAAACCGTTACTTTCCGCATTACTGGCGGTGTGGGCGGCTCTTACCGTGGTCTTGCAATGCATGGTTCCGGCGGCCGAGGCGCACTCATTACTGGGACTCTTGCAGTCAAGGAGAATGACGTTCTCAAGTTTGTTCTTGCTGGGGGCGGCGCCTATAACCGTGATAAACCGACGGAACCAGGTAAGGGCTGGGCTAATGGCGGTTCACACGGGCCATCCTACAAAACGACCGACGCACGCACCGTCAAATTCTTTGAAGGCCCCAACACTGCTGAGGAATACTACGGCCCTACAGGCGGTGGCGCATCTGCGGTATTCCTCAATGACAAACTCATTGCCGTCGCCGGTGGAGGTGGCGGAGCGGGGACTAGGTTCTACTCCTACACTGTATGGAACGATATGCAGTCCGGTCCCCAACCCAAAGAGTTCCTCCCTCTCATCCTTGAAACAACCGAAGCTGCTCAAGGCGGCAGCGGCGGCGCTGGAAACGGCGCAAATGGCAGCTCATTCTCTGAAATCTACAAGTTCTTCCCCGGTCCTAGCATAAGAGCAAACGGTGGTTTTGCGGGAGAGAATGGTAAGGGTGGTGCTGGCGCAACGACAGGTGGCCTGCGCAACATGGATTCCAATGCTTCCATTGTTTTTGCAACTAACGATGAAAACGATGTATTTTACGAGGATGTAGCTGGCAAATCGGGTGAAGACGCTACCCTTGACAGAAACAGCCTCGGCAATAACGGCGGCACAGGCGGTGGCAGCGTAGTTGGTCGAGCCTTTGTCGATAACCGTCAGTTTACCCACAAATATCTGCACCAGGGCGCGATTGTGCATTCCTCAACCGGTGGCGGGGGTTACGGCGGGGGCGGTTCTGGCTCCGTAACAACCGCAGGTGCTTATGCTTCTGATCAGCGCTGGGTTAAATACGACCGAGGCGGCTGGGCTCCTGTTGGTGCTGCCGCTGTGTCTGGCGGCGCGGGTGCGGGCGGTTCATACCTAACCCATGATGATGCTCTCCTTGAAGGGCAGATCCTACCGGATCTGGTCACCCGTCCGGCTACTGCTTTGAGCCGTATTAACGCCGTGGCAGAACTTTCTTGGTGCCGCCTCCCCAACAACGAGGACCCCAAGAAAGAAAACTCGGATAATAAAGACAATAAAGGTGAGTAAGTAAAGACAACGCCGAATAGCATATGATGATGCTTAAGCGTTACGGTGCTCTCTAGAGATAAGGCTTTGCATGTGTAGAGTTTTGACCATGCAAAGCCTTATCTCATATACCTCAAGTAAGTAAAAAACTTTACATCAATACTATTTCGAATCTGACTTCATGTATGTGTATCGCAAGCCATAAATTTTATCAAAAATAACTTTACCAATAAATCATTTCTAGATGCTCCCTATATCAAAATCTCTTCTCATGCATTTCATTATGCTCCCTCATTCACTACATGACACATTTTTAATATTTTTACTCAATATCATTCCGTAAGAGGTTGAGAGATTTGTAAATATCACATCAATATTGACGTAAAATAGTGAATTTTATAATATTCTCAACTTTGGGAATACTCTTCACAGAGAAAATACTCTATAATCCTTAAATAATCCATGCGCTTCAAATGATCGCACTATATCCATCCTCGAAAGGCGCCACTACACAAAATAATTTAGGACTTTCTCATCTCCGCAGAGCAGTTTCATATCAGAGTTTCAACAGCTCTGACTGATAAATCTGCAGAGATACCAAGGATAATGACACCTATCGCCTACTAATGACAGTGGTGATAATGCCATCATTCGATAGTGCGTCAAAACTAGCGCTAAGATTTTCATATCACTCACACATCAAACACTGGAAGGATACAATGAAGCATTCCGTATCTCGCCGCAACGTTGTTAAAGGTGCTGCGTGGGCTACTCCTATGGTCGTAGCAAGCGCTTCTGTACCAGCTTTTGCATCATCACTATGCACCCCAGGTATTACCCTGGATGTACCCACTAACACTACGACAAACGGGGATTCTGTATCCCACACCTTCACCGCTGGCAATATTGAAGTCATGACCTTCACCCTTTTGGGCGGAGCCGGTGGTACTTATCAAGGCAATGCCCGCGATGGCCACGGTGGTTCTGGTGCTCTTGTTACCGGAACCCTTGATCTTAACCCAACCGATGAGGTAACCTTCATCATTGCTGGCGGCGGAGGCCCATATAATAATACCCCGTCTACACCGGGTAAAGGCTGGGCTGACGGTGGCTCTCATAGTGAAGCGATCATGGATGAAAATGAGTACACGAAGCGGTACAAGGAGCATTCTAGCAAGAGCCTAATAAACGAGCTATATGGTCCTACTGGCGGCGGTGCATCAGCAATTCTCTTGAATGGTACTCCTATTGCTATTGCTGGTGGCGGCGGTGGCGCAGGGGCTCGTCAGATTTCGCGTACTTCTTGGAATAAGGAGTTTTACGGTCCGCAGCCTGAAAGCTTTAAAGGTCTCAAATTCAATACAGGCGATATGGCAAACGGCGGTTCTGGCGGACGTGTGGGTGAACGCGGCGGCAGCTACCAAGAAACCTACTTGTTCTTCCCAGGACCTGCCCTCAACATGAACGGTGGTCTTGGCGGCGGTAATGGGCAGGGCGGAGCAGGTGCACCTGCAGGTTCTTTGTCTGATCCGAAGAGCAACAGCGCTATTTCCTTTGAGGGTTCACAAGAGCGCTACTTATTCAGCCAAAACGTTGCCGGTAACGCAGGTGCCGATGCTACCCTCACAAAAAATTCCCAAGGAAATAATGGAGGTCAAGGCGGTGCAGGCGTGGTTGGTATCGGTATGGCTATTACCTGGTACCGCACAAGTGATCTGAACCAGTGTTCCATTCTCCACGGCTCAACCGGCGGCGGCGGATACGGCGGCGGCGGTAGCGCGTCAGTGACTACCGCTGCCGGTTATGGCGCGGATCAATCCTACGCCTCTGTCACAGGTTGGGTTGATGGGAACTACATCGAGGGGGGATACTGGTCACCAGTTGGCTCGGCGGCGTTCTCCGGCGCAGGTGGCGGTGGAGGGTCCTACGTCGATACCTCTCGCGTCTATGACTCCAATATAACTACTGGTAGCAACATTGGTAAGCCCGGTATGCGTGTGAATGGCGCGGCAACCGCTGTGGTGTGCCGTAATTTCACAGCAGATAAGAAGACCAAGTAAATAAAGTACGGTGCGAAATACGTACAAGTATTTCGCACCGTATTTCTTATCCCTCTAATACGTGTAACTAGGGATCTACACCTTATACGTTGATTGTTCCGTCCCCTTACTGCACTTTGCAAATCTTTATATCAACTTTTCAATGCCTTACCTTAATCCTATGAAAGCAAAATCCCCTCCTTATCTCGTCGAACTTCTTGTACAGGGGTCGGCATGGCATGTCTCCCTCGTGACAGCAAGTACTACCATTCCCCGCTTACGCATCATCAGTGGAATGTGAATATGGGGGGCTACGGACAAGTCTTTGCAAATACCTCATCCGACGGTACGTCACGTACATGTACAGTGACGGTAGATAAGAAGGATATGGCCTTTACATTTTCTATTACCAGTAGCTGTAGAAGGTCGTATCAGGTCTCTGCTCAAGGCGGCATCGGGATGCGAGCGATTCATATGTAGATAACTAGCACATCTATACCTCTAATATTTCTTAAGCATACCCCCGGGTTCCCCAGGTCGTCGTGTTAATGGAACCGCTGAGTCTTCGCTGTGCAAGCTTTCCTAATATATTCATGAATACGCATATATAAGCGAATCTGACTTCTTGCACTACCATAAAACTATCGCGCTCTGCCTTAAGAGGTGGGGCGCGATAGACTATATACAGATGAGTTTATAGGTATGAAAGAAGGTTCACCGTTGACCATTTCTGTACTTCCTCAAGTTGAATACCGCCAAGGCGCTATCGTCAAGCATGATGGATACGAAATTATCGACCATCGGTTTCAGGTTCCGCTCACTCACGGCCTGATTTTTTCCAAAGGGCGTGATGCCGCGCTATCTTCGCGTTTTGCAGATCAAAGCATCAAAATTTTTGCTCGTGAAGTCATCAATACAAGCGAAACTCTGACTCTTCCCGTCGAGAAGCGTCCCTATATCGTCTATCTACAGGGCGGTCCTGGGTTTGGTTCCCCTAAGACCGGTTCCATCGGTGGGTGGATAGCCGAGCTGGCTAAAACTCACCGCGTTATCCTGCTGGATCAGCGTGGTACCGGTATGTCTTCTCCCCTATCCGCACGCAACATTACAGCGGTGGGTGACCCCCAGATTCAGGCCGAATATGTTGAGCTTTTCCGGGCAGACTCCATCATCGCAGATGCGGAAGCTATACGCGAGGTCTTGCTCGCCAGCCGTAAGGACAAGCGGTGGTCAACCATCGGTCAGTCCTTCGGCGGATTCTTGACTCTGTCTTACCTGTCCTTTGCCCCACAATCACTGCGTGATTCGAGGATTACTGCGGGTTTGGCACCAATTCGCACCACAGTAGACAACGTGTACCAGCATACCTTCGATCGTATGGCTGAGCGCAACAAGGAATACTATGAGTGGTTTCCCGAGGATGCAGCTCTCGCTACTCACATCGCAGAACATCTGCGCACCCATGAAGAGTACCTTCCTACGGGTGAGCGCCTGACCGATCACCGTTTTCAGATGGCTGGTCACTATTTAGGTGGGCGCTGGCGCGAGCGCGGTCTGCACTACTTCTTAGAAACTGCTTTCGCTGAAGGAGATGATCGCCTCTCAGATCAGTTCCTCTCATCTATGAGCAGCGAAGTTTCTTTCCTGGCAAATCCTCTCTATGCCCTTATGCATGAGACTATCTATGCAGATGGTCCCGCTGACGGTACCTTGCCGGGCATTGCGGGTTATGAGCTCTCACCTTCGCCTGCCCCCACTAATTGGGCAGCGGCACGGGTAGCGGCACAGCGCCCCGAGTTTTCGCCTGAAGCCGATACTCTCTTCTTCACGGGCGAGCACATTTTCCCGTGGTACTACGAAGAAGATCCTGCCCTGCGCCCTCTGGCAGATGTTGCGCAAATTCTTGCGGAGAAGAAAGACTGGGGTCGACTCTACGATCATGAGCAGTTGCATCGGAATGAGGTTCCGGTAGTTGCTGCAGCTTACAACCCAGATATTTATGTGGATTTTGAGAACTCAATGGAAACAGCCCGCTGGGTTGGTAATACTCAGGTATGGACCTCAAAAACTCATCATCATGATGGTTTTGGTTCCGATCCACTCACTATTTTGGGCCATTTGAAGAATATGCTAGCAGAGGTTCATAATCAGTAAATTCTTCGTGAATACTAAAATCCGGTACAGCTTCTTACGAAGCTGTACCGGATTTTAGTTTTTCCGACCCCTACATTTTAGTGAGCAACGGTAAAGCGAACACCAGGATATTTTGGGGTTTCCGCTTCATCAAGCAGAGCAACAGCAAAATCTTCAGCACTAATCTCAGTACCAGCAGGAGTGTCAAGCGATACATTGTATTTGCCGGTGCGCTCACCGGGACGGATAAGAGGTGCGGGGGAAAGCAACGTCCAAGCTAATCCTTCGGATGCTCGGTATTCTTCAAGGATCTGGCAGAAAGCTTTGGCTTCATTTTTGTATGCCTCGGGGAACCCATCGGTATCAACGAGACGCACGCCATTTTCGTCCATGAGGGAACCGGCACCACCTACAATCAGTAGACGGCCAGCAGGCTTGGCTGCAATTAGCGCCTTATGAGCGTTGATAACCGGATCTGCAGAAGTACCGCGACCGGCAGAAACAGCAATAATGGTAACGTCGTGACCGTTAACGATTGAGACAAGTTCGTCGGTGTTAGCTAGATCAACAGTTTTGCTTTCTGCACCGGGTACAACGTTACCAGAACGGCTGTATGCATCGACCTGATGCCCGCGCGCGACCGCCTCTGCCACAATACGTTCCCCGACCATACCGGTTGCCCCAATAACCGCAATATTCATCTGTTTATCCTTTCCTATTTCCAAGCATGCCAATAGCTCAGATTTTTGCCTTCTACTCCCCCGGCTTGCCGGGCTTCCGAGACAATAGTATCCTTTAGTAACCAGATACCTCAAGGTAACTATAGAAACTTTCTCAATTTTTGGACTGGAAAGTAGTTATGGCTGCAACTCTAACATCACATAATGGAGCCCCCGCCAATATTCTGGCTAGCGCGTGTCCTTCACGTACTGTATTGCGACATCTTACGGACCGCTGGACTCCTATGATTGTTGCTGTTCTTGCCGATCAGCCAAGTGCTCGTTTTGGGGAGATTAAGGATCATATCGAAGGGTTATCCCCCAAAGTTCTTACCCAGACTTTGCGCTCCATGGAGCGCGATGGCCTGCTCACCCGCGCGGTCACGGCTTCTATGCCACCACGTGTAGATTATTCATTAACTCCGCTTGGTAATACACTTATTGCCCCGATGAATGCTTTACGCCAGTGGGCAGAAACTAATATGGATGCAGTTCTCGCCGCCCGCGAACGTTACGATCAGAACGTTGTTGCCTCATAGTTTTCCCTGGGCAGGAAGCATCTACCCCGCAAATTCAAAGCAGGGTGAGGTAATTCCGATTGCTCGGGCTACGACTTTATCGCGCCGTTTTTCTTCCGCGGCAACAGTAATAACAGTTTCGAGGCGGTAAAGCCCTTCCTGAGCAGTTACATAAACCTCATGCGCAGACACCTGCCCGCCAAGAGGAACAGAGGTTGATTTGTTAGTGTTCTGCCTCGGCTTTGTCGTATAGGTATGCCCACTGTTACGCACTTGGACCCCTTCAGGGTCATAGAGGTAAACATCTAACTTGACGTCACCTTTGCCTTTGCGCCTACCATGGTCTGCATCATGTGCCGCTACAGAGTATTTAAAAGAATACCGACATCCTGGTCGTAGCTGAGCTTCTGAATCGTAGCCAGCCCGGTACGCCGTGCGCAAAACAATACTCGCTTTTTCATTGCCTGCTGCGGTGCTTTCCGACATCCAGTATTCCTGCCCACCAATAATTTTTATCCCATTCGAGGCAGGCGATATCAGTTCCCCGGATGCAGGATTGGAGATAGACCACCGCTCCAGCTGGGCAAAACTGGGCCCAGGTACATCTTCACAGCCGGAAGCTGCAAAAGCTGGTACTGTCACTGCTGACAGCACTGCAGGTACCGCCCAGGCTATACCTTTAGTAACAGTGCGGCGATTTGCCCTGTAATCGCAGCTCTGCGACGCACCGGTTCGCACAGGTATTGTTCCTTCTTTCAAGTTTTGATGACCACCTAAACCCTTATGGAACAAGAACAAATCCAGAGTGTAGGCATACATGTAAATCTATGCATATGCACTACGACATTATTATCTTTCTGTGCATGTACAAGGTTATGCAAAATAATCTACTTTACATTGGCTCAAAAATTGGCACAGTAAAGCCAAGACCACGATTCTGGACTCGACGAGACTCCAGGCCCTCGGCAGGAACGTCAAAGACAGCCTCAAACCTATAGACTCCAGGAATTGCTTTGAGAGTCCATTCTTGTGCCTGTATATCTTCACCTAAGGGAACTGAAATAAACCCCCCAGGTTGTCCAGCGGGGTCGGTGGTATATCGAAGAGTTTTCCCGTTAATAAGTTTTCCTCGAGGATCTCTCAGGGTAATAGTTACTTTAGGATTACCACGGTATTCTCCGGAAGCTGCTCGTGTTTCTATAGCCGTCATATAGATACGTACACGATACATACCACATTCAGTATTTAAAATACTGCTGTCATCAGCTCCTGATTCAAACCCCGCAGTAATCCTAATAGTAGCGGGTTCTTCGCCTAAAGCAGTTGTATTTGAAATCCAATATTCTTTTCCATGAAACGTGCTCGGACGATTAGATCCAGCGGACTTGAGTTTTCCTCTGTCTGGATTCTTAATGGCCCACGAACCCGCCTGGCGAAATCCAGGGGCGCTCTTAGGGTCACATCGGGATGCAGCAACTGCTGGAACCGCTGTAGAAGCGACCACTATCGGGGTAGCCCATGCGACGCCCTTAGCCACAGCACGTCGATTAATAGGTATTGACTTATTTCTGGGCAAAAGCTTCTCCTTGAATGCCTATGCATATCTTGTGAGTGAGTGTAATTGCTTCTCTGCTAACAAGTAATTATAACGCGCAAATTCCTATACATCTGTGAAACGAAAATAACGCATATCTTCATCGAAGCAATATTCTAAATTTTAGGACAAAACACAATATCTCAACAAGTATAAGGTTGAACCTTTATATTTTCATTCTTAATAAGACATTACGCATGCCCAGCTTCTCGCATCTGCCGAAATTCTTTTTTGAGATCGGTAAGTTCATCACGTAAACGTGCCGCTAACTCAAACTGCAGGTTTTCTGCAGCCAGACGCATCTGCTCACTCAATTGTTCGATAAGTTCCAACAGATCCTCAGCAGGCTCAGCTGCGAGACCATCGGCGCGAACACGGTCTTGAGCTTTGGCAAGAAGAGCATCCGACTCTGGGGTACTTGCTGCGATCTTCGAAGAAGTACTTGACCCTGTCTTCGCTCCGGCTTCAACTGTTCGAGAACCTTTCTTACCGCTCTTGCGTAATTGCAAAAGCTCATGGGTGTCTTCCTCTTCGCGAGCGAGAACATCTGTAATATCCGCAATTTTCTTCCTCAGAGGCTGCGGATCTATGCCGTGCTCCCGGTTATACGCCTGCTGAATCTCTCGACGACGGTTCGTCTCGTCAATAGCAGTACGCATTGAATCGGTAACAGTATCTGCATACATATGTACCTGTCCCGAGACGTTACGTGCTGCACGACCAATCGTCTGGATGAGCGAGGTCGTCGAACGTAAGAATCCTTCTTTATCAGCGTCCAAAATGGCCACCAGTGAAACCTCAGGAAGGTCCAGTCCCTCACGAAGCAGATTAATACCTACCAGAACATCAAAAGTGCCCAAGCGAAGCTCACGTAACAGCTCTACGCGTTTGAGAGTATCTACATCGGAGTGCAAATATTGCACACGTACTCCATGCTGCACCAAATACTCGGTCAAGTCTTCTGCCATACGCTTGGTTAGAGTCGTCACCAAAACACGCTCGTCGCGTTCAGTACGCTCTTGAATTTGTTCAAGAAGGTCATCAATCTGCCCCTTCGTGGGCTTTACAATAATCTCTGGGTCCACCAGTCCTGTTGGACGAATAATCTGCTCAACATAGCCATCAGCCTGCGAAAGCTCATACTTGCCGGGGGTAGCCGAAAGATAAATAGTTTGCCCTATGCGCTCTAAGAATTCATCCCATTTTAGAGGGCGGTTGTCCATGGCAGAAGGCAGACGGAACCCATGTTCCACGAGCGTACGTTTACGAGACATATCGCCTTCGTACATGGCGCCGATTTGAGGTACCGTCACGTGTGACTCGTCGATAATAAGCAGGAAATCATCGGGAAAATAGTCTAACAGACAATGCGGAGCCGAACCTGCTGAACGACCGTCGATATGGCGTGAATAGTTCTCAATACCACTGGTGAACCCCATCTGTTCCATCATCTCAAGGTCATAGGTGGTACGCATACGTAGTCGCTGTGCCTCCAGAAGCTTCCCCTGAGATTCTAGCGTTTGTAGACGTTCCTGGAGCTCGTCTTCGATGGAAGCAATAGCGCGAGCCATACGCTCAGGACCAGCAACATAGTGGCTCGCCGGGAAGACATACATCTCGTCTTCTTCTCGAATAACCTCACCCGTGAGCGGGTGCAGAGTATAGATAGCCTCAATTTCATCGCCGAAAAATTCAATACGAATAGCATGCTCTTCGTACATAGGGATGATTTCGACAGTATCACCCCTCACCCGAAAGGTTCCACGGTGAAAATCCATGTCATTGCGGGCGTACTGCATATTCACGAATTGGCGCAGCAGATCATCACGATCTATCTCATCCCCGCGCTTAAGAGTGACCATCTGCTCCACATATTCTTCGGGCGTACCCAAACCGTAAATACACGAAACAGTCGAGACCACAACAACATCGCGGCGAGTCAAAAGGGAATTCGTAGCAGAGTGCCGCAGACGTTCTACTTCTTCATTGATTGAGGAATCTTTCTCAATAAAAGTATCCGTCTGCGGAACATAGGCCTCAGGCTGATAGTAGTCATAGTATGAGACGAAATACTCGACCGCGTTATTGGGCAAGAGCTCACGCAGTTCATTGGCTAACTGAGCAGCAAGAGTCTTATTCTGCACCATAACAAGCGTAGGGCGCTGCACAGATTCGACCAGCCATGCCGCCGTAGCAGATTTACCGGTGCCGGTGGCACCCATCAGAACGATATCTTTTTCACCGTTCTCCACGCGCTCAGTAAGCTCAGCAATAGCCTTAGGCTGATCGCCAGCTGGCTGATATGGGCTGACAACTTCAAAAGGGGCTACGACTCGTTTAATCTCCGGAGCAAGACTCATACATCTATTCTAGTTGATGTATTCGAGAAATCAGAGGGTTTCACTCTAGGAAGATGCATGCCACCATCTAAGAAATTAATGGGTCTCATATTCCACACGATCCAAACTTGATACTTATTTAACTACAGCTCCCGATAGCTGCATGAAATCTCGTACTGTCATGGGCAGGTAGCCATTTAGCGCTCCCATGAGAGCGGCGAGCGTATCGTCTTCGTCAGCTTCCGTTGGAATGCCGACCGCAGGCATAGTAATTCGTTGCTTATAAAGATCGAGTACGGCACAAACCGTGCGCCCTGGAACATCCAGAACGTGAAAATTACCGCGATGTGCAACCGGGTGAATATTTTCATCCGGGATAATAATCAAAGATCGCAGATCTGGCGCAACCCGAGAATCAAACCGTGGAGCGCCATTTTGCGACGGTGCATTACAGGTATCATCCTCATCAGTGCTCTGAGGAAAGCGCTCTCCCGCAAGAGCCGTTACTACGACGTACCGCGCTCCCATTTTCATGGCGCGGTGCACGTTAATTTCAGCGTATTCTTCAACACGGTATCCCAGCTCAAGCCCACATCGAATATCGTTCTCTGAATCTTCTACTTCTTCATCCCAGAAACATGAGAAGCAAGTATCTGGTGCACCCCGCTCTATGGTATGCACGCGTTGGTAGTCATCGTCGAGAAGCATAACAGATAGTTCATACCCGTCAGGAATTTCGCGTATACCTGTAGCACTCAGCGCCACAGCTTCATTGGAGTTTCCCAACGGAAAATTTTCCCACAGACTGGGTATAAAGGGGTTAACTGCACCATCGAGCGCTGGGTTACATGAGACTGGCTGAGGTTCAGTTTCCATAGGCCGATAAAAATCTTGAGGCGGCATGGTCACAATTAGTCCACGCATCTTAGGTGCCAAACAGAGCTCTAGGGCTAGGAGTAGACGGGCAGCATGAGCACGAGTTATCACAGGGGCCTGGATGATATGCAGCATACGAGAATTATCTTGAGAGATTTTCTCCCCCACGCCGCGAGCTGCGTTGGAATACTGATTATAGAGGCGAACTAGGGTTCCTTGAGGAAGATTTTCGCCTATTTCTTGAAGAGTGACTGCAATACGTTCAATTTCAGAAGGAAAAGCACGGCAAATACGGTTAAGTTGTTGCGCAAAATCATGCGGCCGCTGCGTCAACACGTTCAGGAGCGTATCTAGGTTACCCTGCGCATAAGCATTGAGAATCTGCTCAACAGTCGCAGGTCCAATATCGGGTTTAGACGTATGTGCGATGGAGCTATGCTGTTCAGAGTTAAAATGCACGGGAAAATTCTCGGCTTTCACTTGCGGTGTATGTGGCAGACAATGCTGCACCGTATTCAACGTACCACAATTAGCACCAAGATACTATGCCTAACCTAGTTTAAAATTTAGGGTATGCTCTAAATCTAATATGGCTGGGCTAAAAACATGGAATATCTACCCACCGGGTATCGCCCCATACGATATTTTCCTGACCAGAAGTTATTGCTATAACACGTTCCTGTGCCTCGCGCTTCTTCTGCTCCCGGTCGAAAACACCTAGAGAGATCTGGGCGCCGTCTACAAGATAATCCGTACCTAATACTTCAATTCCTGATGCCCGAATCTCATTCTCCACTCGCCCAGCCTCAGCCAGAGAAACTAAAACGGTGCCTACCCGCATCCGTTCCCGAGAATCAAAATGGGCGTTATCGAGAGTCTGCACCACCGCATCGGTATAGGCACGCACCAATCCGCCAGCGCCCAGTTTGATACCCCCAAAATAACGCACAACAACGGCCACAAGATCAGAAAGGTCAGTACCGCCCTCATCAATGCGTGTCTGGCGTGCTAAAAGAGCTTGAAGTATTGGAATTCCGGCAGTACCGGCAGGTTCGCCATCGTCCGATGAACGTTGAATTTCACGGTCCGCTCCAAGGACAAAGGCCGAACACACATGGCGGGCATCGTGATAGCTCTTCCGAAGCGAATTTATGTAAGCGCGTGCCTCATCTGTTGTGTATACGCGTTTAACATGACCAATAAATTCGCTACGCTTAATCTCAAGAAGACTCTCATAGGGTTCTATTCCATGCAATACTGTGTATCGTTGTGCGCGGGATTCTTGGAACATTTGAGTACTCACAACTACTATTCTAGGGGTTTCATGGGCGTTACACAGTACCGTCGCTACGCTCTGACAGGCGGCATTGGAAGCGGTAAAAGCACAGTCGCGCGGATGTTCAGGGATCTAGGCGCCGTTATTATTGATGCAGATGCGATCTCGCGTGAACTTATGGAGCCTGGGCAGGAAATACTCGCTCGCACGGTGAACACCTTTGGGGAGTCCATTCTCAACGCAGACGGAACCCTCAATCGCGCTCGTTTAGCGGAACGTATCTTTGCCCATCATGAAGAGCGAGAGAAGCTCAATGCTATTGTGCATCCTGAAGTCCGCTCCCACGCCGCCGAGCTTGTTGACGATGCGGTAAACTCCCCCAACTTTTCGGGCATTATCATTGATGATATTCCTCTACTGGTTGAGACTCAACGTGCTGCAGAGTTCGACGGTGTCATTGCGGTACAGACGGATCTCCCCATTCGTCTAGGGCGACTTAGCAAAAATCGGAATATGTCTTATACAGAAGCCCAAGCACGCATTTCTGCTCAAGCCACCGACCAACAGCGCTCCGCCATTGCTCGGTGGGTTATTACCAATAGCGGATCTCGTGATGATACTCAAGCACAGGTTCAAAAGGTCTGGGACGAGCTACGTGCTGAGGTCTAAAACTGTACGCGGGAAAAGACGCACAATACTACACGAGGGTTCCCCAGGTTTGGGGAACCCTCGTGCGTGATATTTATGCTCTAGAACTAGAGGCTACTCTATAAACGAATAAACCTTAGTTGCCAGTCAGCTTCTTACGCAGTTCTGCTAGAGCCTCGTCAGATGCGAGAGTACCAGCGGAAGACTTCTCATCGGAAGAGTAAGATGATGCGGGTGCTGGCTCAGCTGCGGCAACGGGAGCAGCAGCGGCTGCCTCTGCGTCAGCTTCAAGTGCTTTAGCAACCTGAACCTTGTGTGCCTCGAAACGAGCCTGTGCTTCTGCATACTGTGCTTCCCAAGCCTCGCGCTGTGCGTCAAAGCCTTCAAGCCATTCGTTAGCTTCAGGATCGAAGCCTTCGGGGTACTTGTAGTTACCAGCTTCATCGTATTCAGCGGCCATACCGTACAGTGCGGGATCGAACTCAGTAGCGTTGGGATCAACGCCTTCGTTAGCCTGCTTGAGGGACAGGGAGATACGACGACGATCCATATCAATATCAATGATCTTGACGAAGAGCTCTTCGCCCACCGAAACAACCTGCTCTGCCAAATCAACATGGCGCACAGCAAGCTCAGAGATATGAACCAGACCCTCAATACCGTCTTCAACACGAACAAACGCACCGAAGGGAACGAGCTTAGTAACCTTACCGGGTACGATCTGACCCAGAGCGTGGGTGCGAGCAAATGCCTGCCACGGATCTTCCTGGGTAGCCTTCAAGGACAGCGAGACACGCTCACGATCCAGATCAACCTCAAGAACTTCAACGGTTACAGGCTGACCAACTTCGACAACTTCGGAGGGGTGGTCGATGTGTTTCCAGGAGAGTTCAGAAACGTGAACCAGACCGTCCACGCCGCCCAAATCGACGAAGGCACCGAAGTTGACGATAGACGATACAACACCTTCGCGTACCTGGCCCTTTTCGAGCTGGTTGAGGAAAGTGGAGCGAACCTCGGACTGAGTCTGCTCAAGCCATGCACGGCGAGAGAGAACAACGTTGTTGCGGTTCTTGTCGAGCTCGATGATCTTAGCTTCGAGCTGCTGACCAATGTAAGGTGCAAGATCGCGAACACGACGCATCTCAACGAGGGATGCGGGCAGGAAGCCTCGCAGACCAATGTCAAGGATAAGACCGCCCTTGACAACCTCAATAACGGTACCGGTGACGACGCCGTCGTTTTCCTTGATCTTTTCGATGTCGCCCCATGCACGCTCGTATTGTGCGCGCTTCTTGGAGAGGATCAGGCGACCTTCCTTGTCTTCCTTAGTCAGGACGAGAGCCTCGATTTCATCGCCAACTGCGACTACTTCACCGGGATCTACATCGTGCTTGATAGAAAGCTCGCGAGAGGGAATGACGCCTTCGGTCTTGTAACCGATGTCGAGCAGAACCTCGTCGTGATCAACCTTAACAACCTGACCGGAGACGAGATCGCCATCGTTGAAGTATTTGATGGTCTCGTCAACTGCCTTGAGGAATTCTTCCTCGTTGCCGATGTCGTTGATTGCGACCTGAGGGATGTTGGTGCTCATGTAGTTAGGGCTCCAATTGGATTAATAATAGGTCGACGTCTCCGGCAAGTTTGCGAGCGCTCACTTACTGTTTCCTACTCAAAGCAGAGAGGTGACGTCGAGTCTGACGGATACTTACCGCGCGTATCATCCGGAAGATGCGTAGGTACATGCCTCTGGTGCATAGGGATGCTGATACACGCGATTACTAGTGTACGTGTTTTTCGGGCGTGTCGTCAATGAACGACGCGCATCGATGCGGGTATTTCTTGCACTATTCTGCGTGCAATATATTCCGAATAAGTCCGACGGCATCGTTCATCTCTCTTCGCGGCTTCTGACTAGTGTCCGGCTTCTTCCCAGGACTTGCCCCAGCCAACTTGCACGTCGAGAGGAACCTTCAGCTCAATAGCTTCACTCATCTCCTCTACTAGGATGCGCTGCGCTGCTTCGCGTTCACCGGCGGCAACTTCGAGGATAATCTCGTCATGAACCTGCAAGAGCATGCGGGTCTTAAGGTTCTCTTCTTGAAGTCGGCGGTGAATGTTAATCATCGCGATTTTAATGATGTCAGCAGCTGTCCCCTGAATTGGAGCGTTGAGGGCAGCTCGTTCGGCCGCCTCACGTCGAGTTCGGTTTGGAGAGTCAAGATCTGGCAGTGAACGTCGGCGCCCATAAATAGTTTCGGTATAACCGTCATTATGAGCCTGTTTGACGACCCCGCGCAGGAAACGCCCCACACGACCAAATCGTTTGAAGTAGTTGGTACGCAACTCCCCTGCCTCATCGGAACTAATATTAAGCTGCTTTGCGAGACCAAACCGAGAAAGACCGTATGCCAATCCATAAGACATTGCTTTAACTTTCGCACGCATCTGGGGTGTCACCTCTTCGGGGGCAACCCCGAACACCTCAGAGCCAACGTACCGATGCAGGTCTTCACCATCCGCATAAGCCTGGATTAATTTCTCATCGGCGGCAAGATGTACCATAATACGCATCTCAATCTGCGAGTAGTCGGCGGTGAGCAAACCTTCATACTCTACACCGTCTAAAACTTTTGGAGCCACGATAAAGGCACCGCGGATACGTCGTCCTTCATCAGTGCGGATTGGGATATTCTGCAGGTTCGGTGCCGTCGAGGAAAGACGCCCCGTTGATGCAGCATTTTGCTGGAAAGTAGTGTGTACACGACCATCTGTGACTGCCGCTTTTTGTAAACCTTCGACAGTCTGCTTGAGCTTGATATTATCTCGGTACGCCTGGAGCGCAATCAGGAATTGAGCACCATCTGATTCCGGCGATACTTTGGTCAACAAGTCAGCCACAGATTCTGAATCCGTTGAATACCCGGACTTAATTTTGCGGGTCTTCGGAAGACCGAGCCTCTCAAAGAGTACAGTTTGGAGCTGTTTCACAGATGCCAGATTGAGGGGCTCACCATTGACGTCACCACCAATAAGTACTTTCGCCTGTTCCTCGGCCATGGATGCGCGTGAGCTAAACGTATCATTAAGCTCGTTTAGTAAGGCATCTGAGACAGCGATACCCGCCTGTTCCATATCAGCCAGAACGTACAGAAGCGGCAACTCAATGTCTTCATAAATCTTAAGCTGGCCCTGTTCTTGCATTTCGAAGTGCAGAATACGCGCCAGTTCGTGAATAACCCGTGAAACCTGGGTAAAGTAACGTAGGTTCTCTTCACCGGGCATCTCAAAAAGTGAGGGTGCTTCCTCTGGGAAGACAAGTTCACTGAATTCCTGTTGGGGAATCCAAAGATATTTCTCAGCTAAATCCTCAATACGTTCAGCAAAGAGCCTACGATTCGCAGCTGCTATGTATCCGCACATATATGAGGATAGTGACGGATCTTCGATGGCTCCATCGAGTTTATACCCGTACTCACGTAAAAGTTTCCGCTGATTTTTGAGATCCATCACGATCTTACGCATTTGAGGGTCAGAAACCCACTCCGCAAATGCTGAGGCGAGATCTTCGGAAATATTCGTCAGGTTGATCCACAGCGATGATTCTTTCGAGGTCAGAATAATTCCTCGCAGTACCGGATTCTCTTCAGCAGCGCGAATCTTAGTCTTGGTGACTTTCACACCTTCACGGGCTACAGGCACATCAATCACAGGGAAAAGCGTAACCGCGCCTTTAAGCCTTTCAGGAACCTGAATGGTATCACCCGATGCGTCACGCCCATACCCAACGTGGGCTGCATGCTCGCACCATGCACGAAAGTCTGCGGCCGATGTTACGGTGGTCGCCTCATCGGTACGAATCGGCTCAAAGGTGGGACCACTCGGAACACCATTATCTGTCATGGGTTCTTCGCCTGCGGTACGAACTTGCGCACCCAAAGCACGTATGACAGGCCCTAATATATCCTGGGCCCGCTTACGAATAGTGCGGAATTCCACTTCATCGAAGAACACTTCAAGCTCCTGAAGGTCCGGGATAAACCGCATCTGATCGAACTCAACATCCAAATTGAGCGTGTCAACAAGCTGGTTGAGGCGACGGTTCCTGCGCACATTCTCAATGTTTTCGCGCAGAGCCTCGCCTTTTTTACCTTTGATGTTCTCGCTATTAGCAAGTACACCTTCAAGATCACCGTACTCATGAAGCCATTTAGCAGCAAAGCCTGGTCCAACTCCGGGGACTCCAGGCAGATTATCGGCTTGCTCACCGGTGAGCGCGGCGAGATCCGGATACAGCCGAGGTGGTACTTTTGTTTTTTTCTCAACCGCTGCAGGATCCATATGCTGAATACCCTTGGAGGGACCAGTCGTTACGGGATACAGCAATGTAACATCGTCCGTAACAAGCTGGAAAATATCGCGGTCTCCTGAAAGAATGAGCACTTTGTATTGAGCTTCTGATCCCTGCCGTGTCAGGGTCGCGACGATATCATCTGCCTCATAATTCTCCTGGGTGAGCGCCGGGATTTTCAGAGCTCCGAGCATCTTCTTGATGAGATCAAGCTGCCCGTCGAAGGCTTCAGGGATAACGTTACGACCGCTCTTATATTCGTTGTATTCTTCCGTGCGAAAAGTACCACCGGGCAGATCGAATGCCACCGCAATATGGCTAGGGTTATGGTCCTTAATAATGTTCAGCAAGGTAGACAGGAAGGCATGGACTGCTTCCGTATGCTGCCCGTCGCTTCGCACAAAAACATGGTTTCCCGTTTTCTCTGCCATTGTATAAATGCCAAAGAAAGAGCGAAGGGCCAGCGAATGTCCATCAATAAGGAGCAGGGTATTTTCTGAGTTACTCACAATCCCATTCTAGAGGTTTTCGGCAGCGGGGGTGATAGTGAACGCAACACGCCTGAGAATCTCTAAAAAGCCTGGTACCGACTAGGCGTTTTCATGTCATGAGCGTCTGTCCTGTCGCTGGATAAACATATTCATTCACGCTAGGATATAACTCTATACTTGAGTGTTCCCTGAGAATACCGGGGATGAGCGGCATGGATCTTATCGGTCCCAACACACATAGGAAATTATGAAACTACTCAAAAAGATCCCTCTCCTTGCTTGGATTGTGATTGCAATTCTTGCAGGTGTTCTTATCGGTGCTACAACTCCTGGGATGATCGGTGGCATAAATAGCGGGCTGGGTACCTCTATCCCTACCGATGTTGTAGTTCAGATCTTTGTCTCGTTCTCTACTGTTTTCAGTGCGTTCCTGAGCTTCTCTATCCCGCTTATTATTATCGGTTTTATCGTTCCAGGAATTGGTTCGCTAGCCCAAGGTGCAGGTAAGATGCTGGGCATTACCGTAGCTCTGTCATATCTTTCCAGTATTGTTGCTGGATTTTTAGCTTTAACGGCGGCACTATTCCTGTACCCTATTTTGTTGAAGGGGCAACGGTTAGAATCTTTTGATAACCCTGAAAATGCACTCTCGACAGGATACATCAAGTTTGAGCTTGACCCCATTATGGGAGTGATGAGCGCACTCATTCTGTCCTTTATCCTAGGTCTGGGAATAACAGCCCTCAAGACTCGTAGCATGCTCAATCTCTTCGAGGATTTTCAAGTTATCATTGAGAAGCTTCTCAGCTACGTTATTATTCCGCTTCTACCCATCCATATCGTGGGTGTCTTTGCGAATATGACCCTTGCGGGCCAGGTTGCTAAGATTCTCTCGGTCTTTGGCATGGTATTCATTATGGTCATTATCTTGCACTGGGTAACGCTAACGCTACAGTACACAGTTGCCGGAAGCGTTTCAAAGCGCAACCCGTTTAGGATGCTCAAGACCATGATGCCCGCCTATTTCACAGCCATCGGAACCCAGTCCTCAGCAGCTACCATCCCGGTAACGGTTCGATCCGCGAAGAAGGCTGGTATTTCTCCTCGCGTGGTTGATTTCGCTATTCCGCTATGCGCTACCATCCACCTTTCGGGTTCTATGATCACGATTACTTCATGTGCAGTCGCAGTCCTGTATATGACTGGGCAAAACCCCAATTTTGCCTCAGTAACTCCAGTGGTGCTTATGCTAGGCATTATGATGGTCGCGGCCCCGGGTGTACCCGGCGGAGGTGTGATGACCGCCATCGGGCTACTGGAGTCGATGCTTGGTTTCAATGAATCCATGATCGCCCTCATGATTGCTCTGTACCTTGCTCAAGACTCTTTCGGTACCGCGACTAATGTCACCGGAGACGCCACCATTGCAACGTTTACCGAACGTATCTCTAAGATGTTGGGGGTTGATCCAACTGCCGGGATTAGCGATGAAGACATCGAAAAAGCAGAAGCAATTTCGGCATAGCCTTGTCCTAAACGACGGGGTGCGCGTCCAAAAACCTTGGATGCGCACCCCGTTATTCATATGGAGCTTTACTTACACCTTACTTATTCCGTACGAGTGCTTCGCTAATATGCTGACACCCTTTCCAACCCCAATAGATGCGATGGTTCACAATAAGCCCATCGGATATTTCCATGAGCTCTAAGATATCTATTTGTTCTCCTTCAGGAGTTTCTCGCGGATATTCCCACACCAAAGTTTTCCCATTAGTCAGATACTCCCCCGTGCGGTACCAACGTACAAGTTCATTCGGACGACGCTGGGTGCCCTCTTCCAGAAAATGCTTAATCGCTTCTCGTCCCCGCAAAACGCCGCCGCCAGCTCCGGGAATTATTGCTGGCACGAGGGGGCTTTCAAAAACTGCGTCCTCAGCGTAAAGGCTGAGCAGTCCTTCAGTATCACGGTTTTTAGCGTACCGATGCCATTCTTCATAGATACGTGCATGATCATCCATATTCTTACACCTTCCAAAGCAAGAATCTCGTTTCTTCTCAATCCCGAGAAACACATACTTTATAAGAGCTCTTTTTCTACTCCACCCTATCACTGGGAGTACACTTGAAGGCATGACTGAATCTACCCCTAAACTATCTGCTGACCTTGTAGCGCAGCTCAACGAGCACGGTGTACCCGCAGAGGCTCATAAATTCTTTCCGAAGGGCTTGGGAGAGCTAATCCCCCGTATGGGAATTATCTTTAGTGAGCTAACTGCTGAGCGAGCTGTGGCATCCATGCCTGTGCAGGGGAATACCCAGCCTGTCGGTTTGCTCCACGGAGGTGCCTCGGCTGTTCTTGCAGAAACTCTTGGTTCATTAGCAGCAGGTATCCATGGAGGAGTTGACTCCATAGCCGTTGGGGTAGATCTCAATGCAACTCACGTGCGCCCCGCTATTAGTGGCCACGTTACGGGAATCTGTACGGCAGTTAAGCTGGGACGTACCGTTTGCGTACACACTATAGAGATTATGGATGAGTCCGATCGAACTATTTGTACAGCTCGTATAACTAATATGATCATTCCACGACCCTAAAGCAGACATATAGAGGATTGATATGGCGCGCCAACCGTATTCCAAACGCTATCCAAAAATCGTCCGTGCAAAACGTATTACATTGCCCTTAGCCATAGCTGCTCTACTGGTATGTTGGGTTGCCGCTATGGGAAATCCAGGAAGTTTCTGGTGGTTAGGACTTTTCATGGCAGCCGGCGTTTTACTCTGGGCTGGGTCCCCAACAGCACGCCCGGTTAAAGGTCCTCATGGTAGTGATGACGATGACGACATAACCCGTATAATGCGACGCTAATACATTCATTTCAAGGCTGTCGTGAGCAAATAAAAGCGTAAAGCAGGAGTGTGGATTTTCAGGACAACAAGAGTCTTGTTGTCCTGAAAATCCACACTCCTGAATTTTATATTCTAGAGCAGCAGCTAATCATCGTTTGGGACTTGACACTAAGGTCCCAAGAAGATTACTCAGACAGCTGCTTGATAATAGTATCGGATACCTCTCGCATAGAGAGGCGACGGTCCATTGAGGTCTTCTGAATCCACCGGAATGCCTCAGGCTCGGTGAGGTTCATTTTGGTGATAAGCAATGACTTGGCACGATCTACGAGCTTTCGAGTCTCAAACTGATCACGAATAGTTGTAACCTCTTTCTCTAGCGTACGCAGCTGTTCATATCGAGAAAGCGCCACCTCGATAGCGGGGAAAAGGTCATTAGGAGTAAAGGGCTTGACCACATATGCCATGGCCCCAGCTTCAACAGCACGATCCACCAGCTCTTTCTGGCTGAAAGCGGTCAGGAGCACCACAGGCGCTATTTTTTCCTTTCCGATTTCCTCGGCGGCTGTAATACCGTCCATAATCGGCATTTTGACATCCATGAGCACCAAATCGGGATGGTGTTTTTTGGCAAGCTCGATAGCGGTTTTACCATTATCGGTCTCTGCCACGACCTCGAACCCTTGGTCCTTCAGGATTTCGACGATGTCCAGGCGAATCAATGCTTCGTCTTCGGCAACCACAACGGTGCGCGCCGAGACCTGATCTCCCTCGTGTTCGTGAGCGGTCTTCTCTGACATAACTCTCTCCTTGGTCTATTTTCAGTCGCCTTTATTCTACAGTAGTTAATAAAACTTCATCTACTGTATAAGGTTGAAATTTGTATGTTTCTCGTCTAGATGCAAAACTATCGTCGAGGATTCAAAGAATACTGTGGACATTTCTCACTCTTTGTAATTCGATTTTATGCCAATCGATAGGGTAAAATCTTATGCGTACCTTTGAGTGCAAGCCCGAGTGGCGGAATTGGCAGACGCGCCTGACTCAAAATCAGGTTCTTCGGAGTGTGGGTTCGAGTCCCACCTCGGGCACATTTACTAAACTCGTCTTGACCATAGTTATGGTTTTGAGACGAGTTTTTATTTTCTTGGAGCTCCAGTTCAATAGATTGTGTACCCGCAACTCATATGGTGGGTCTTTCCGCATATAGAAAGTCCCGCCTTCTGCATCAAAGAGGCGGGACTTCTCATAGATTCAGTTCGAAAAATGTTTACACGATAAAGAAGAACCTTACTTGTGTTCGTCTTCCCCGTAGGGGCGCAGGTGCTCACGCTCTTCCGGTTCATGTTCGCCGGAACCCTGTTCCTTAATACGGTGTACCTTAACCATATTGGTTGATCCCGCCACCCCGGGAGGCGAACCTGCAGCAATCACAATAAGATCACCCGGTTCTGCGAGCTTATGCTCGACCAGGTAGTCATTTACGATGTCGGTCGTACCGTCAATGTTGGTCGCCACCGGCGCATGCGCAGCTTCAACACCCCACAACAGTGAGATAAAAGCACGCACCTTTGGGTTGGGGGTGAAAGCAAGTACCGGCTGCGCAGGGCGTAGACGTGCTAAACGGCGTGCTGAGTCACCCGTCTGGGTAAAAGTACTAATGTAATCTACATCCAATTGTTCCGCAATGTTTACAGCTGCACGCGTGATGGCACCACCACGGGTACGAGGCTTACGGTCCAGCTGTGGTACGCGGTATAGACCTTTTTCCTCAGTATCACGAATAATGGAGGCCATTGCCGCAATGGTAATAATGGGGTAATTGCCTACCGAAGTCTCGCCGGAGAGCATCACCGCATCGGCGCCATCCAAGATTGCGTTTGCACAGTCAGAGACTTCCGCGCGCGTAGGAGTCGGGCTAGAGATCATGGACTCAAGTACCTGAGTTGCCACGATAACGGGCTTAGCCCAGCGGCGAGCCATCTCAATAGCTTTCTTCTGAACCAGTGGCACCTCAGAGAACGGCAGTTCCACGCCAAGGTCGCCACGGGCAACCATGATGCCATCAAACTTGTCGATAATATCTTGCAGATTATCAACGGCTTGAGGCTTTTCGATCTTGGCAATCACCGGAATACGGATACCCTCTTCGGCCATGATCTCATGAACGCGGTTTACGTCTTTCCCGCTACGTACAAAGGAAAGAGCAATAATATCTACGCCCAAATTCAAGGCAAAACGAAGGTCAGCCTCATCCTTCTCGGTCAGTGCGGGAAGAGAAACGGCCGCCCCAGGAAGGTTGATGCCTTTATTGTTTGAAATAGGTCCGCCTACAATCACACGAGTGCGAACACGAGTTGGAGTTACTTCAACGGCTTCCAGCTGGATCTTACCGTCATCCAGCAAAAGTTTATCGCCAGGCTTCACATCACCAGGAAGACCTTTATAAGTCGTACCACAGATATCTTTGGTACCCTCAACGTCCTCAGAAGTAATCGTAAAATCAGCGCCAGGCTTTAGATATTCTTCCCCGTTTACAAAGCGCTCCAAACGAATCTTAGGACCTTGCAGATCAGCAAGGATAGCTACTTCTTTCCCCAACGCCGCGGATTGTTCACGGATAGTTGTGTAAGAGTTAGTGTGAACGTCATGGTCACCGTGACTCATATTCAGACGGGAAACGTTCATACCCGCCTTGATCGCTTCCGCAATTTTTTCGGGAGAAGAAATAGCCGGACCAATGGTTGCAACGATTTTTGCGCGCCTCATGTACCTAACCTTCGTGTGTTGGGGTGGAACCTTCTAAGAAAGATACCCATAATATAGATGGAACCTTCTCATCAGGAATCCCAATTATTCCCACACAACACCATGTATACACAACATGGCATGTGCGGCATTCATCCCTTCTAGTATATTCCTTCTCAAGCGTTTTCGGGAGGAAAATTCTCGGTATTTTCAGGAAATCCTTGTTTTAACCTCGAACCATGTTGCCCACTCAAGACTCACGTGCTCTCCACCTGCCCCTCAGAACAATAATTAGGTTTTAGTTGTTTTCTGACATTTCATTTGAAACTATGGCCAAGCGCTCCTGTCCGAGAAACAAATATGCCCACATCATGTATGACACACCTTGATGTTCATCGCTCACCCCCTTCTTCCATGTGATAAAAACGACACGCCAGTATTGGCTAAGCAATTTCACATTTATCACCACCTGCCATAGACTGGAATCAATAATTAGTATCTTGTATGCAAATTTGCTTTGGGAGGCTTCAGTGACCATTCGTGTGCTGATTATCTTCGGTTCAACCTATGGGTACACCGAGCGTTATGCGAACTGGCTAGCAGAAGATCTGCGAGCATTACCACAGGCTCCTGAAGTCGATACTCTACGGGCTACAGAAGTAACCCCTGAACTTGTGGAAGCAGCGGACTCCGTTATTATTGGCGGTAGCGACTACGGCGGGTTCCTTACAGGCGCTCCCAGCCTCAAGAAGAAGATTGTTCCCTTTATTCTCCCTAAAAAGGAACGTACTGCATTCTTCACGGTTTCCTTCACAGGCGAGTACTCCAAGAAACTGCTCGACAAGGCTGTCGCTAAAAGTTATACTGCAGAACTCACCGATGGACGCCCGACTTTCCATTTACGTGGTGGGATTGACTTTTCAGAGCTTTCACTTGCTCATAAGACCGCTCTTAAAGGTCCGGTTCGCGCTTGGTTGATGGCTAATCCAAACCCCAACGAAGGTATTCAGCAAATGCTTGAGTGCTATAAAACCGGTCATGCGGATTACACCAACCGAGAGTCTCTAAAACCACTTGTTGAAGCAATATCCAAATTCCTCTGATATTGCATAGCAGGTTACCAAAATAGACTTGGCCGGAGGTTTTCTCTCCTCCTCCGGTCTATTGATTCCGGATGCGGGTGCGAGGCCGCGCCGATAACGTATTCGGTTGCAGGGGGTGGGTCTTGTGTGTGCGGCCCACCCCCTCCTTTTATCTTTCATCAAGGAAAAAGTCAGGTCCTCTCCACCATTGAAATAGTGAAGAGGACCCAAGATTAGTTGTCCAAGAATTTACGATTTAGATTTTTTCCACGGGATCTCAGGGGTTTTATCCTGCTTATCACCGGTCTGAACCCTATCTGCAGGCTCTTCCTGGGTGCCTGGTTCTTTGTCTTTTGTAGCTTGCTTCTCTTCCGTTACCTTCTTCTCGGATATCCGAGATTCTTCCAAGGTCTCTTTACCCTGGTTAGAAACCTCATCCGAATCTTGGGCGGCAGTCTTCTCTGAGTTGGGGGTCTGCTGAACAGATGATCCCTGCACTGGAGCTTCAGCAATGCCCGCTGCAGCTTTAGCCCTAGCGCGGATACCAGCGGCAACAAAGCCGATCAACCCTAGTACAATCAGGGCACCCGATGTCCACACGTGAACCCGCAGCCCCAGAAGTGTTTCAGAGGTATCAATACGCAGGAACACTTCAATGAAGAACCGTCCAATACCGTAGTACAGCACATAGAGCCAAAAAGTTTGTCCGCGCTTCAGGAACCTATTCCCCAGGAAAATTAGAAGGAATGCGCCCACAAGATTCCACAATGATTCGTAAAGGAACGTGGGGTGAAAGAGAGTTCCTGCGGGATATTGAGCAGGAAAATTCCCACTCGATTGACTAATCTCCAAACCCCACGGAAGGGTAGTAGGCTTACCGAAAAGCTCCTGATTAAACCAGTTGCCCCAACGACCAAAAGCCTGCGCCAAAATAATACCTGGTGCAACTGCATCCGCAAATGCTGCATAGTTAATCTGGTATCGGCGACAAGCAATCCAGGCCCCCAGGGCTCCTACGGACACCGCTCCCATAATGCCGATGCCGCCTTCCCAAATCTTCAGGAAAGCCCAAGGATCAGAGACATTGGGACCAAAATAGCTGCCAGGGTCTGTAATGAGCACATGGTAAGCACGCGCCCCAATAATTCCAGCGGGAATAGCCCACATTGCCACGTCATATACGCGCTCACGTGTGCCGCCAACTTGTGCCCAGCGCCGAGCGCTAAGCCATAGACACACGATTATTCCGGCTAAAATGCAAAGTGCGTAAAAATGGATACGAAACGGCCCAAGCTGAAGATAAGATACACTCGGCGACGGGATTGACGCCAGAGGAAGGGATACTGCTGAGGTAAAGGATTCCGATAATATAACATTCATACTATGCACGTCCTGCAAGTTCACGAGTTAATGCTCCCACCGCAATAGGACCTCCATCAGCTAGAGCTTTTACAAGTGCCGTTCCTACAATCACACCATCTGCATAAGTTCCGATCTCTTCAACATGGGCACGAGTTGAAACGCCTATACCAACACACGCGTATTCAGCGCCTGCAGCATGAAGGTTTTCGACAAGTCCTTGGGCAGCTTCTGAGACTGAAGTGCGAGCCCCTGTAACGCCCATTACAGAAACGGCATAAACGAACCCGCTCGAAGCCTTAACGATAGTCTCTAAACGTTGAGGCGATGATGATAGCGCCGCCAAGAAAATACGATCTAACCCGTATTTTTCAGAGGCTTCGAACCAAGCCGATGCTTCATCGGGTACTAAATCTGGAGTGATCATTCCAGCTCCTCCAGCAGCCGCAAGATCACGTGCAAAATTATCAACACCGTAGGCAAGTACGGGGTTCCAATACGTCATCACGACAACGACAGCTTGGGTTGCCTCAGTAATGCGCCGTACAGCATCAAAAACCCGAGAAAGTTTGAAGCCGCCTTCTAATGCGGCACCTGTTGCGTGCTGGATAACGGGGCCGTCCATGACCGGATCCGAGTACGGTACGCCCAGCTCAATAATGTCGGCACCGTTATTGCCTAATTCGATAGCTGCTGCCACAGAATCTTCAAAGTTGGGAAAACCTGCGGGGAGGTACCCGATAAGTGCTGCACGCCCATCTTCTTTGCATTCGCGTAACCGCTGCACGAGAAGCGAGTTCGGGTTTTGGGGCGGGAAGGTACCGTCAAGGACTTCGTACTTTGCCGCATGCCGCTGTGCGTCTTGATAGCTCATGCGTGCGCCTCGCTTTCTGCCTGCACTGCCTTCTCAGCAACTGCCTCTTTATTGCCTGTCATGAGAGAAGATGACGGGGTTGCTTTCCCTAGATCGAACCATTTCAAGGCGGTCTCCATGTCTTTATCGCCACGACCAGATAGGCACACCACCATTATTTTTTCACGGGCAGACTCAGAATCTTGATGCGCCCACTCCTGACAGACCCGTAACGCACCGGCAAGTGCATGCGCCGATTCGATGGCAGGAATAATACCTTCAGTACGGCAAAGCAGTTGAAAAGCATCCATAGCTTCAGTATCGGTCACCGGCTGGTAGCTGACACGGCCTAAGTCTGAAAGGTATGAGTGTTCGGGCCCAACGCCGGGATAGTCCAGGCCAGCAGAAATCGAATGCGACTCTATAGTTTGCCCATCTTCGTCTTGCATCAGGTAGGTTACGGCACCGTGAAGCATTCCTGGGCGTCCTAGATTAATAGTTGCGGCGTGACGTCCGGTTTCTACACCGTCTCCCCCCGCCTCAAAACCGTAAAGTTTTACATCGCGGTCATCAAGGAATGCATGGAAGATTCCAATGGCGTTTGAACCCCCACCAACGCATGCAGAAACTCCGTGGGGAAGACGCCCAGTCATCTGTTGAATTTGTTCGCGTGCTTCAGAACCAATAGCATCATGAAAGAAACGCACCATCGTAGGAAAAGGATGTGCTCCCGCCGCTGTACCCAGCAGATAGTGGGTATTCTCGACATTAGCGACCCAGTCTCGAAGAGCCTCATTAATAGCGTCTTTCAGAGTACGGGAGCCATTCTGAACGGCAATAACTTTCGCGCCCAAAAGCTGCATACGCGCCACGTTCAAAGCCTGCCGCTCGGTATCTTCTTCACCCATGTAAATCACACAGTCCATACCGAAAAGCGCAGCAGCCGTTGCCGTTGCTACACCGTGCTGACCAGCACCGGTCTCTGCGATCAGACGTGTCTTACCCATGCGCTTTGCGAGAAGTGCTTGTCCTAAAACATTGTTAATCTTGTGGCTACCGGTATGGTTAAGATCTTCACGTTTCAGAAAGATCCGAGCCCCAGCGTGCTCTGAGAACCGCGGAACTTCCGTTAGCAATGAAGGACGATTCGAGTATTCAGCAGAGAGTCGCTGAAATTCCGCAATAAACTCTGGATCCTGCTTAGCATTCTGGAAGGTAGACTCAAGCTCATCCATGGCGGCAATTAACGATTCAGGCATCCATCGCCCACCGTATTGCCCGAAGTAGGGACCGGGTGCATTTTTGAGGGATTTCCCCTCAAGAAATGCGTCTGCCAGGTTTTCACTCATTGTTGTCCTTCCCGGGTACTTTTATTTTCATCCATGAGTTAGGTTTGTACACTTAACTCATAGTACGGCTTGTTCGTATTCTTACTATTCTACGCGGAATGACATAGCGTCAGCGTATATAAAGAAAAGCCCTATGATTATTCACATGTGAAAAACTGTCATCTACGTAAAATAGCTCTAATCTGCATTAGAGATGAGGTACAGCCGAAAATTCACGTACAGTTTTCTCCGGGTCTCCAGATTTGACCAGAGTCTCACCAATAAGCACGACATCAGCACCAGCCTGCGCGTAGTTCTGTACATCGCTCAGCCCAGATACACCAGATTCTGCAACTTTAATAACGCTTTCCGGCAGGTCGGCCGCAAGCTCTGCATAATGCGCGTTCTTGACTTCAAGAGTTTTTAGGTTGCGAACGTTAATACCTATAATTTTGGCTCCGACACGCTGAGCGATAGATATTTCTTCTGAAGTATGTGCTTCTACGAGAGCATTCATACCAAGCGATTCGGCAAGCTCTAAGAAAGCGCTCAAGGTATCTTCTTCCAAGGCAGCAACAATAAGAAGCACCAGATCTGCGCCGTGTGCACGTGCTTCCCAAATCTGGTACTCATCAACAATAAAATCTTTACGCAATATGGGAATACTGACGTGAGCACGCACCGCGTCCAGATCCTCCAGGCTTCCGCCGAAACGGCGTTCTTCGGTAAGCACCGAAATAGCTGCTGCTCCTCCACGCTGATACTTCACCGCTAGTTCCGCTGGATCCGCTATTTCCCCCAGGACACCTTTCGAAGGAGACGAACGTTTCACCTCTGAAATGATACGCACAGTTTGGCCATCACCGCGTAAAGCACATACAGCGTCAAGAGCTGGTGCCGTAGAGAGCGCTAGCTCCTGCACCTTTTCCAGAGGATGTTTTGCACGACGATCCTCTAAATCCTCACGTACTCCACCAATAATTTCATCTAGTACGGTACTCAACAGTGTTCCTTCTCATAGTCATCAAATATCCAAAAGTTTGAGATAGCACAAGAGAGAGCGCCTCGTCATGGGCGAGGCGCTCGTAGCGTATTTACTAGTGACGCTCAGTATTTTTGGTTTTAGAACCGCCTTGACCGTAGCCAGCACTCTTGAGAAGCAATCCAGCCACTAGACCCAGCACGATAATGCCAGCACCAACAAAGACGATAACGGGCTGAGCCAGATCATACGCAACAGCACCAACAAGTACCCCGGTCGTCATGATGGCGAACATAACCCACGATGCTACGGTGCTACCGTGATTTGCATACGGGCGTTCAGGAACAATAACAACTTTCTCTTCCGTCACGAAAACTCCTCATGTGTGTGCACAGATACGCGAATAATGCGTACAGACGTCCTTTCTTCGATTTTAGGTCATGACCTCGTCTTCTGTGAATTTGCTGGTGAGAATCGTACAAATATTTAGGCAGGCATGGGTGTACAACTCGCAGCGTTTGAAACCTTTTTACCATTAAAACTATTTCTCTGCGGTAGGGTCTTCTCCCCTGCTCAGCAGGTCCCATGCATCCATATTGTCGACCTCACCGGGAGCTTCTTGCAGGTTACGCACTGTGCGGTCATATTTACGTCCACCTTGCCAGTGTCGAGCCACCACAAGAGTCCAAAGTCCCACGCACATAATAAGAAAACCTGATATGCATGAAATCCACGGCCAAACAGTCACAGCATACGTGCCTGTAGACGCCACAGTTCCCGTTACCTTGCTGGTCTCAGTTACAACCGCATCTGCGGGATTCATCACCACCGACAGCGCAGAAAAAATAATACCCACCCCGGATCCTAAACTTACCAATGCGATAACATACCGCAAAAGCTGAGGGGCTATGCGCGCCGCTAAAGGAGCTGCTAAAGCTACCATCGCCAGTGCGCTTACTGCGGGCGCCGCTCGAGACCCAGTAATGTCAAGATTTTGTTCCCCCAAGACCCCGTTCACATGCGCTTGGACCCAAGGAAAAAGCGTCGTGCTAAAGGCAAGGGCAGCCACAGCAAGCCCTGTTAAAAGCACCAGTCCAGGTGCTTGTAGTCTCGCAGGTTTCGAGTGTAAGTTTTCATCCGCCGTACTAAAAGCCGTAGCAGTACTCGTTGTCTCATGGTTATTTGATTGATTCAAAGACGAAGACTTATGCCGCTGTGTATTCATGGGATTATGCCCTCCCGCAGGTTCTTAATCTGCTGTGGTAATGCGTTTTGTCTGCAGAGGTTTCAGGCCCGATGCCGTCAATACAGCACGGAGCGGAGCAGCTGACTTATTTACGGTCTCTTCAGTCTCGCACTCCGGGTTGGAGTCCATCACAATACCGGCTCCAGCCTGTACATAAGCTTTTGTTCCCTTGAGAACAGCAGTACGAATTGCAATAGCCATATCCATGTTTCCAGCAAAATCAAAATATCCGCAGACACCCCCATAAACCCCACGGCGGGTCGGCTCATACTCGTCGATAAGCTGCATGGCCCGCGGTTTGGGAGCCCCCGAGAGAGTCCCCGCCGGAAAAGCAACGCGAAGTACATCGTAAGCACTGAATTGAGGGTCAAGTTCAGCACTCACTGAGGAAGAAATATGCATGATATGGCTAAACCGCTCAATCACCATGAACTCATCAACAGAGACCGTTCCAGGCTTTGCAATTCGAGACAGATCATTACGCGCCAAATCAACCAGCATCAAATGCTCAGAGCGCTCTTTTTGATCGGCAAGAAGCTCTTCAGCAAGAGCTATATCCTGTTCACGAGTTGCACCGCGAGGCCGGGAACCAGCGATAGGATGCGAAGTCGCACGACCCTCCTTGAGGGTCACCAAGGCTTCTGGGGAAGAACCAACAATTTGGAAAGGAATACCCTCAGCATCCTCAAAGTTAAAGAGGTACATGTAGGGTGAAGGGTTAGATTGACGAAGGACGCGATAGACATCAAGCGCATCCGCGCCAGTTTCAACTTCAAAACGACGTGAGATCACGATCTGAAAGACGTCGCCGTCAATAATATTTTTCTTACAACGATCAATTGCGTCTTGATAGCCTTGCACCGACCAGGTTTGAGTAACTTCACGACGAATTCGGTCATCTATGTCAGAAACGCCGGTTAAAACCGATGCCGTTTCAGAGGCGCCCTGTTCTAGTTGCTGCAGCATACGGTGCAGACGTTCGACCGCATCGACGTATGCATCATCCACATTTTCATCGGTACCGTTGAAGTTAATGGCATTTGCGATCAAGAGCACTGTGCCGTCAGTATTATCATGGATTGCCATGTCAGAAACCATGTTCAAGGCAAATTCTGGGAGATTCACGTCATCAGCTGGCGGATACGGCAGGTTCTCCCAGCGGCGTACTACGTCCCAGCCCAAGTAACCTACCAACCCCGATGTTAACGGTGGAAGGCCAGGAACCGGTTCAGTATGAAGCATGCGAAGGGTTTGATCGATAGCTTCAACGGGGTCGCCTTCTGTTGGGGCTCCCGCCGGAGTTTGCCCTTGCCAATATATCTTGCCGTCTCGTGTGGTCAGGGTTGAACGAGAAGAAGCGCCGATAAAAGAATACCGGTCCCAGGCTGCCGATTCCCCCTCGGTCGCGATCTTAGCCGATTCAAGCAAAAAAGTTCCAGAATCAGCGGCACCATCGTGTAGAACCAGCGAACGATAAATACCAATGGGTGTGAGCGAGTCTGCAAGAATTTTGATGCACACCGGAATAACTCGGTGAGTCACCGCGCGTTCCCGGAATTCTTCAAGAGAGGGTGAGATAATGCCCAAATCCTGCATAGGACTAATCCTTCGTGCTCGATTGCTGATGCCCAAACTGTTGCCTGGGGCTCTCGTATTAGTGTACAAGTTCCACCACATCTAACAGTGGTTTGAACAAACAGCGCGAAGTATCAAAATTGACACTTCGCGCTGTTAATTAGCTCAGTCGTTTGAGAGTCGCTGCGGTTTGCAAAGCTGCCGCCGTTGCCTCATAGCCTTTGTCTTCAGAGGAACCAGGAAGTCCGGCACGGTCTAGAGCTTGTTGTTCATTATCGCAAGTGAGTACCCCGAAACCGACCGGGCGACCAGTCAGCACGGAAACATCGGTCAGACCACTTGTAGCGCCCTGACATACGTAGTCAAAGTGAGGAGTTCCACCGCGAATAACAACGCCGAGGGCAACAATCGCATCGTATTTTTCGGCAAGACGGGTTGCCGCAACAGGTAGTTCAAAAGTCCCCGGAACACGCACAATAGTCGGCTCCAGCCCCGCATCAGCGGCGGCGCGCTGCGCCCCATTGAGTAACCCTTCCATGACCTGAGTGTGCCAGCTTGCCGCAACAATAGCTAGTTTGAATCCAGTGTAGTCCTCGGGATTGAGAGTGGTATCTGCTGCTCCTGCGCCGCTCATATTTCTTAACTCCTTGGTGTCGTTGGTTTATATCGCAAAGTCGTCCTCTGACCACACAGCAAGCTGTTATCAGCCAGAAGAACTATATACTAGGCCCATGGAGCCTATGCCCCATACGCCGACGTTTTGTTTCAAGGTACTTGGCGTTCTCAGCACGCGCCGGAATTTCGTCAGGAATTACCTCATGTACTTCAAGCCCCAGCTCGGTCAGTGCGTCAACCTTTGCCGGATTATTTGTGATAAGTCGCAGTTTATGAACCCCGAGTTCTTGCAGAATAAGTGCCGCCTGTGTGTAATCACGCATATCTTCGTCTAAGCCAAGCGCTAAATTTGCGTCTAGGGTATCAAGGCCAACGTCTTGAAGTGCATAGGCTCGCAGCTTATTTACAAGCCCGATACCTCGCCCTTCATGATTGCGAATATAGAGCATCCAACCACCATAACGCGAGAGAATTTTCAACCCATTCTCAAGCTGCTGACCACAGTCGCATCGGAAGGAGCCCAGAATATCTCCAGTAGCGCATTCGGAGTGGATTCGCACTGCGGGAATCTGAGCTTCTCCCGAAAATGCAATAGGGTTCCCTTGGTCGTCTAAAGCACGAATGCTCATATGCTCAGCACCATCGGCAAACCGCCAAGCACGTACCCCAAAGTTTCCATGGAGTGTAGGAACAATAACCTCAACGGTCGATTCCACCAGTTGCGGGCTGGGATGAGGCACTAAGTCTAAAGGCGAAGCTGTGTACCGGTGGGCAAATCTCTCAGCAAGATCGCGTTTCTCGAATTCGAGCTCTGAGGGTATGTGCTTGTGCTGAGTGCTCTGCTTTTCTGGGGTATCACTCATGCTCGTTCCTTCACATACTGAATAAGGTCTTCGATCGAAATCATGGGGAGGCTGTGCGCAGCTGCAAAAGAGCGCAATGCTTCAAAGCGCATCATGCTTCCATCATCATGGATAAGCTCGGCAATAACTCCTACGCCCGAAAGACCGGCCGCACGGGTAAGTTCTACGGCCGCTTCGGTATGCCCAGCACGTTCCAACACCCCACCAGCTACGGCACGCAAGGGAAATATGTGCCCCGGACGGCTCAAATCTTCAGGGCCCGCTGAGGCGTCTGCAAGAACTCTGACTGTACGGGCACGATCGGCGGCGCTAATACCTGTTGTGGTTCCTACACGCGCATCGCAAGAAACCGTATATGCAGTACCTTTAGGATCTTCATTGTGCGCGGTCATCGGCGGCAAGTTCATGCTGTCTGCGCGTTCGTGACTCATTGGAGCACATATCACTCCGGAAGTATAGCGGATAGTAAATCCCATGAGTTCTTCTGTAGCATATTCAGCCGCAAAAATTATATCTCCCTCATTTTCACGGTTTTCATCATCCACTACAACGACAGCTCGACCGGCGGAGATAGCCTCGATGGCCTCCTGAATAGAATCCAGCTCTTGTGCAACTACGGAAGTTTCATGGAAATCTACATTTCTCATTTCCATCAACCGGGCTACATATTTAGCGAGCGCGTCTGTTTCAAGATTGACAGTGTCTCCTACGGTAAGCTGCCCTAGATTAGTTGCGCTAAGAGTTTCAGGAATCAAACCGACTTCAAACCAGGGAGCGCTCTCAGCAGAGGCAGAAACCGCGGTTACTGTCAGCGATACGCCGGAGACGGCGATAGAACCTTTCTCAACCAGATACGGAGCAAGTTCTTGAGGAATGGAAAAACGAATAGTGCACCACGCATCATGTTCAGTTATTGATGTAACCGTCGCGATACCATCTACGTGTCCCTGGACTACGTGTCCGTCAAACCTTCCGTTGGCAGGCATGCACCGTTCAAGGTTAACGATCGATCCTTGAGTTAGTGTGCCTAAATTAGTCCGAGTGAGCGTCTCCCCCATGGCATAAGCGCGAAATTGCTGCGGTTCAATGCTATCCTCATCGACGGCAGTTAGACATACACCGTTGACAGCTAGGGATCCTCCATGATCCAAGTCAGAGACAATATCACCAGCGTTAATAGTGATATATGCAGCTCCGGTCGAAGTCCCTTGAGCGTCATAGACTGGTTGAACGGACTCAACGGTACCTAGCGCACCGATAATTCCTGTAAACATGTGTGTCTTCTCCTCTGTGGCAGCTGCACCGGGATGGAATTCAGATGCCGCTACGATACTTGCACTATAACTATAAAGATGAGTCTTTTATTCCCCGAAATATCGTGCAGGTGCATACCGGAACGATCTCAAAGACGATGTTCCCTTTCCTACACTTTGTTTCCAGGAATTATGCATAACTTTTGTAGTTTTTATTCTCGTGGTTCTGGAAAATATTTGTGCGTGAAACGTGGAAGTACGCGACGAATACCCGGTGTATTTTTTGCAGTGCTACGGGGGCTTGGTATCAGGTGCGTTGCGGTGTCTTCGCCTAAGACCCGAACTGATGGAAACATCCCAAGATCATCAAGCTGCAGACGAGGGGCATTTTCCAACGTGTTGGTAATAAGTCGGTACATTGCACTTTTACCGTGCCCCATAAGTATAGGAGCGCGGTACCAAACAAGTTCGTCAAGAAGATCTTCCCCGGTAAATAGGCCAACCATTCCCGGTCCTCCCTCAATCATGAGGTGTCGCACCCCACGACTGTAAAGTTCGTCAAGAAGGACTCGGGGCTCATGAGTGTAAACCTGCATGTAATTTTCTGGGTCTCTTGTACCTAGACCACACACTTTATAGGTGCTTGGTATATCTGTTTCTCCCATGACAACCCGTAAAGGCTGTTTCTTGTAGCGTTGCCCTGAGATATCACGGGCATCTAGTGAGGGATTATCAAGGAGTGTAGTGCGGGTTCCGATCATCACGGCGTCTGCGCGTTTTCGGATGAGATGCCCATCAGCACGTGCTTGTGAACCAGTTATCCATTTACTGGTGCCGTCTGCTGCCGCGATAAAACCGTCAAGAGTTGAAGCAGATTTAACGGTAATAAATGGTCGTTTTTCTGCGACCGAAATAAACCATCGTTCATTTAGCGCGTACGAGTCCTCAGCAAATTCTCGCATATACGTTGTTACGATTCCGTGAGAGCGTAAATATTCTGCTCCGCCAGAAGCCTGAGCGCTCCTATCTGGATATGCATAAAAGACCTGAGAAATTCCAGCTTCTTTGATAGCATGCGAGCACGGACCAGTTTTGCCTGTATGATTGCAGGGTTCTAGCGACACATACATTTTTGCATCGCTCATATCCGTGCCAGCCGCGCGGGCTTGAGCTAGGACATCAGCTTCAGCATGAGGTGTTCCTGCCCCGCGATGCCATCCAACATGCAGTACTTGACCGGCAGAATTTGTAATAACCGCTCCAACAAGTGGGTTAGCCCCTCGTATACCCTGACGAGCGGCTTCTATAGCCAAACTCATAGCACGAGCATCGGTCAATGCCCCTTCAGGGACCTTTACAGTTACCGAAGCGGGTATTCCTTGAAGATGACCGTACTCCGCAGCAGAATAGTCAAGATCATTTACGGGCGTATACATCTCAGGACCTAGATACGTTGTCATGATTTGCTCGATTCCACGTCAACAGTAATATCCGGAAATTGCGTTTGGACTCGGGTTTTTTCTTCACGATTCCGAGTACTCCACCATACGAAGAAGCCTACAAGAGTAAAGCATCCGTAGAAAACATACATCAGAGAGGTGGCATAGTAGCCTGCGCTCCAAAGCAGCGGAACACCAACAATATCAACAGCAACCCAAATTAGCCAGAACTCTACCCATCCTCGTGCCATACCATAGGTCGCTATAAGCGAACCGGTAAATATCCAAGCATCTGACCATACGGGCTCGTATGACCCTAGAGAACGAAATATTGGAGTTAAAGCTATCGTGCCAAGAATAAGTATAGAGATAATGCTAAAACGTTCCAGCCTGGATGCCCATCGTGGAATTACAGCTGCCCCCTCGGCACGCGTTCCTTGAGCTCTGCAGGACTGCCGCCAACGATACCAGCCCCATACAGAAACAGTTATGAACATAATCTGGCGCCCAGCCTGACCAAGCATATTAATGGGGTTGGGGCTGCCGAAGAAGGCACCCATAAACACGGTAAAAAGCAGCAGATTTCCGGCTATACCGATCGGCCATGCCCAGACTTTACGGCGCATTCCGCCCAAAGCTGAGGCTAAACCGAAAAGGTTACCTAAAACTTCGCGCACAAGAAGAATCTGGTCTCCAAACTGTATTTGTGCGTCGAAGAGCCACCGCAGAACGTTCACTGTTCCTCCCTTTCATCGTCATTGCGGCGACTCCGGGGAGAACAAAATGCATTGATTCCAGCAATTGCTGGAACATTAGATAACGGTTTCGAATATATACCGTGACCGCATCCCGTGCTTTCTGCTCGTGCTGCCTACCATCCAGACTGTACTGTCGGTACCGGAGTTTCACCGGTTCGGCCGTAAGCATCACAATAACTGATACGCACGGTTCGCGGACTGTCACCGCCGGTTCGGAATTTCACCGACCCCGGAGCACGATTACGGGTCAATTATGGCACACCACGCAAGATCGCCAAAAGCAGGTCTTGAGGAAGGCACCAGCGCTATCACAGTATAGGCTAAAGATATGTCAATTTCTTTACCCTTAATTTTGTGATTTAGACATTATGTACCCTCAAATAGAATGTACTGTTCTCCTTGCCTGTTTATATTGAAAAATATAAACTTTTCAACCACATATGAGGTTTAACATACAATTTAATGATATTCATCCTGGGGTATCAGATATTTTAATACTTGACACTTAAAAAATACTCATACTACCGCAAAAACACGCTACAAAGGGTTGAATACTTGAAATTTATAGGAAATTATTTTTAGAATACTCTTCGTTCACGCTTCCTTTGAGAAGCATGATCTGCAGTGCATTTTTAAGAATCGAAAAATATTCTTCGCATTTTTAAATCATGCACAACACATATCACTCTCACATACACAACTAAATAAAATTGCAGGTAAACATGAAACTTTTTAACCGGCAAAAGTCTGTTTCAAAGACCCTAGCAGCCGTTGGCGCTATGGTGCTGGCTTTAGGGACTATAAGCCCGGCAGTAGCTCATGAAAATACTTCTGATGCTTCTGCTACAGCTCAAATTCCCGCTCGCGAGGAAATGAATACTCCAATGGGTGCAGGTGAGCGAGCTCGCCTTGCAGAGTCGCAATCCTCAACTCTTGGCAAGATCTCCCCTAATGCCACTTCCATGTGGACTCCCACAGGTGGGACCCTCGGTATGGACGTTTCTTCATACCAAGGAAATGTAGACTGGAACCGTGCATATAATATGGGCTCCCGTTTTGCATACACAAAAGCAACAGAGGGTAACTATTACACTAACCCTTACTTTGCTCAACAATACAACGGTTCCGCACAGTCGGGCATGATTCGTGGTGCCTATCATTTTGCCAACCCACGCTCCACCTCTGGAGCTGAACAGGCACGCTATTTCGTCAGACATGGCGGTGGATGGAGTAACGACGGAATTACAATGCCCGGCCTACTCGATATTGAATACAACCCATATCCGAGTCTTGGCAACACCTGCTACAACATGAGCAGTGCCGATCTCACTCGGTGGATTCGTGATTTCATGGAGACCTACCGTAGCCTCACCGGTCGATATCCTATGATTTATACCGCTAATTACTGGTGGAGACAATGCGTAGGCGCAACAGAGTTCGGTAACCACCTCCTGCATCTGGCAAATTACAACTACTATCCCGGTCCTATGCCAGCCGGGTGGGGTAATTACGATATCTGGCAGTTCTCTTCTGAAGGACCTTTCGTTGGAGACTCGAATTTCTTCCCAGGTACGGTTCACGATTTACGTGCACTAGCCACCAACGCGGGGGCAAAGAACCGTTCATGGCATCCTCAACCCGCGCCCCGAGTAGAAACGGCTCCTAAGACCCGGTTCCGAGATGTTCCGCAGAGCTCGCCTTTCTATAAAGAAATTGAATGGTTAGCCAACGAGAAAATTACTACCGGTTGGCCGGATGGCACTTTCCGACCGGACGCAGGTGTAGAACGCGCTGCGATGGCAGCTTATTTCTACCGTATGGCTGGCTCTCCCCCGGTTAATCTTCCAGCACGTTCACCTTTCCGCGATGTAGCGCCTCAAGACCAGTTCTATCGCGAAATTGTCTGGATGCATCAGCAAGGTATCGCTACCGGTTGGGCTGATGGCACCTTCCGTCCGCACGATAGTGTCAACCGCGATGCGATGGCAGCTTTCTTCTACCGTTTTGCGGGGAAGCCAGCGGTGCCCGCAGGCCGTAATTTCTCAGATGTTGGAGCGAACAATCAATTTTATCGAGAAATTATGTGGCTCAAAGGTACTGGTATCGCTACCGGTTGGGCTGATGGCACCTTCCGTCCTTGGCAACCTGTTGAACGGGGTGCGATGGCAGCGTTTATCTACCGCTATAAGCACAAGTAAAATAGTCGCTTCTCATGAATAATCAGGGAGGATTCCCCACAAAACTGTGGGAATCCTCCCTGATATTATTACCCGCTGTACTTTCAGATATGACAGCTGCGTTAGGTATGCATACCTTACTGTTTTTCATGGCTTCAGCTGTACACAGATACGAAAAGGGCCTTCTCAGGTAATTCCTGAGAAGACCCCAATGCAGTATTATGCAGAGTTACTCAACAGAACGGAACGCGACGACTGCATTATGTCCACCAAAGCCGAAGGAATTCGAGATACCAACGATCTCTCCTTCAGGAAGCTCCCGTGCCTGCGTCACAACGTCAAGATCAATCTGCGGATCTTGGTTTTCCAGATTAATAGTAGTCGGAGCTTTGCGGTTGTAAATCGCCAATACGGTAAGCACTGCTTCAAGGGCTCCTGCACCACCCAAAAGATGCCCCGTCATAGACTTGGTTGCAGAAACAGCAATGTTCTTTGTATGCTCACCGAAAGTAGCATGCATAGCAGTTGCTTCCGGTAGATCCCCCGCAGGAGTTGAGGTTGCGTGTGCGTTAATATGCACAACTGTAGCAGGGTCAATATCCCCATCTTTGAGTGCTTCACGCAGAGCTCGTGTGGCTCCTAGAGCATCAGGATCGGGAGCGGTTATATGGAAGGCATCAGCAGAGACACCGGTACCTGCTAGCTCGGCATAGACTCGCGCTCCACGGGCTCGGGCATGCTCCTCTGATTCAAGAATCATAGCCGCAGCGCCTTCGCCCATCACAAATCCGTCACGATCCACATCATAAGGGCGTGAGGCTTTTTCGGGGTCATCGTTACGCGATGATAGTGCCTGCATACGCGCAAAGGCCGCTAACGGAAGAGGATGAATTGCTGCTTCGGAACCGCCGACAACAACCACATCTGCTTTACCTGTGCGAATCATATCGACCCCCAGCTCCATAGCTTCCGTTGAAGAAGCACAGGCAGATACGACGGTTTGAGCAGCGGCGCGCGCTTTCAGGTTCATCGACACAGCGGCTGCGTTGCCGTTAGGCATTAACATAGGAACTGTCATGGGAAGAACCCTTCGAGGTCCTTTCTCACGCAATGTATCCCATGCATCAAGCAGGGTCCACACACCACCGATGCCAGTACCAAATGCTACACCGGTGCGTAAGGGATCAACTTCTTCTGCGGATTCAGCGTCGGAACCCGAAAAACCAGCATCTTCCCAGGCTTCACGAGCAGCGATAAGTGCTAGCTGTCCTGAAGGATCTAAGCGCTTTGCTTCAACTTTGGTGAGTCGTTCTGACTCGTGAGCAGGCTCTGCGAGGCGCCCAGCGATGTAAACAGGCAGGCTGTATTCTTCTACCCAGGGCTCATCAATTTTAGTGATACCCGAGACGCCTGTAAGCGCATTTGCCCAGGTGGTGGGGACGTCGCCGCCAATAGGAGTGGTTGCGCCGAGACCGGTCACCAACACTTTTCGAGACATCTTCACACTTTCTTGGTTATATCGGTGGAGGGTGAAACTAGACAGATGGGCGCGGTTACTTGCCCGCGCCCATCGTCGGCAGCCTAATTTAGGCTGTTTTTGCGATAAAGTCTACTGCGTCACCAACAGTCTTGAGGTTCTTGACCTCTTCGTCTGGAATAGTAACTTCGAACTTTTCCTCAGCGTTCACTACGATAGTCATCATCGAGATAGAATCAATATCGAGGTCTTCGGTGAAGGACTTATCCAGCTGAACATCTTCAACTTCAACACCGGTCTCTTCGTTTACAATCTCAGCAAGACCTGCGAGGATCTCTTCTTTGTTAGCCATGAAGGGCTCCTTTGTCATAGAAGTGGTAGCACGCTCCTGGTTAAGAGCATGTGCATAATCGAGTTTATCGTGTCTGTGTAAGTATCTCACACAATAACCCCGAGTTTTTCAAATTCGTACTGTAAATCTAGTGTTTGCAGGTACGAATTTGAGCTATCTCATAAAAGGTATATTCAGATACCTTAAGAGTGATCTCGATAACTTACGGAAGAACAACAACCTGTGCCGCATATGCAAGACCGGCCCCAAAACCAATCTGTAGTGCAAATTTTCCAGAAAGTTCAGGCTGTTCCTGCAAAAGACGATGCGCTGCCAAAGGAACGGAGGCCGCAGACGTGTTACCAGCATCAGCAATATCCCGCGCAATAGCGACATTTTCAGGCAATTTCAGGGTTTTTGCCATCTGATCGATAATGCGAGCATTAGCCTGATGCGGAATTAATGCACCCAGCTCATCCGGAGTAATACCTGCCGATTCTAAAGCCTGCTGTGCAACTTTTGCCATTTCCCACACGGCCCAGCGGAAGACTGAAGGTCCATCTTGACGCAGGGTAGGCCAAATCTTTTCGTCTTCCTGCACGGGGTTAGCGACAAAATCACGGTTACGGATATCGAGGAGGGAATGGGTCATTCCGACAGTCCCCCAACGAGAGCCGTCTGACCCCCAAATAGTCGGGGCGATGCCGGGTTCGTCCGATACGCTGACAACAGCCGCACCCGCTCCATCTCCCAACAAGAATGAGATAGAACGTTCCGTATTATCTATAAAATCTGAAAGTTTTTCAACGCCTATCACGAGAACATTCTGCGCCATACCAGAACGAACCATAGCATCTGCCTGAGCTATACCATAGCAGAAGCCAGCGCAGGCCGCAGAAATATCGTAAGCAGGACACCGAGACCCAATGGCATCCGCAACCAGAACAGCCAGTGACGGAGTAGCATACGGATGGGAAATTGTTGAGATAATAACCGCATCAATCTGTTCACCCGTCACGTGTGAGTTGGCGAGCGCATCATGAGCTGCTGCGATTGCAAGGTCATTAACGGTTTGGTTTTCGCTAGCTCGATGTCGGGTTGAAATCCCGGTACGCTGCTTAATCCACTCATCAGACGAGTTGATAGCTTCAACGATATCGTTATTATGAACAATCACCTCACCACGGGAAGCCCCATAGCCTAAAATGCGGGAGTAACGATTGTTCTCATATTGTTTGAGGGTAGTCACGTGTTTACTGTTCCTTGAGCTGTTTCTTCGTGGGTCTGATCTGATACGCCTTAAACCTATACACCAAATTTTTCGAGGTCTTCAGGAGCGTTAACGGCGGTGAAAGGTACACCACGCATTGCGCGTTTTGCCAATCCGACGAGGGTTCCTGCAGGTATTACCTCAATAATATCGGTGACTTCGTCTTGCAACATCTGAGCCATACATAGATCCCACCGCACAGGGTTTGTAACCTGCTTGACGAGAGAATCGAGAAATTCCTGTCCGGAAGCGACCACAGAGCCATCGCGATTACTCAAAATTTTGTGCTTTGGATCTTCAACCGTGATCGTGTCTGCAAATTTCTTGAGTGGTTCCACGGCCGGAGCCATAGCTTCTGTGTGAAAGGCACCAGCAACTTTAAGCGGAATAACACGAGTACGAGCCGGTGGATTCTCAGTGAATTTTTCAAGAGCGTCAAGTGCGCCTGCTGCAACGATTTGTCCACCGCCATTGGAGTTGGCTGCAACCAGCTGCGCCGCTTTAATTGCTTCACGAACCTCTTCTTCATCGCCGCCCAGGACTGCTGCCATACCGGTTGGGGATGCAGCGGCGGCTTGGGCCATGCCAGTGGCACGAACGCGAATAAAACGCATAGCATCTTCATCGCTAAGAATTCCAGAAAGCGCAGCTGCTGTAATTTCTCCTACGGAGTGCCCCGCGAAAAGTAGATTCTCTGATCCTAGACGAGCAAGCGTTAGACGCCCGGTGACAATACCTGCAGCAACAATCAAAGGCTGGGCAATAGCGGTGTCTTTAATAGCTTCTTCCTCGGCTTCGGTGCCGTAATGTATAAGGTCAAGCTCTGCTGCTTGTGAGAGACGCTCAAGGTGTTCACGAACTCCGACAATCTCAAGCCAAGGAGTGAGAAAGCCCTTTTTTTGAGATCCTTGACCGGGGCAGACAATAGCGTACATTCTTGACCTTTCAAATAGCTCATGGCGCTCTCGCGTATAGTATTCTATCGCTTTATCATCGTACGGAGTAGCTCAAAATGCCACATATTATGATAAACGCTCCAGAGATATTCTACTCATCTTTTGTCCTAGCCGGTATATTCCATAAGCGCCCACCACAGGCTCCGCTGGATATTGGTCTTGACATCTTATGCCTTCTAAGTACCAGTTGCTTCTTGTAACGTCATCATTTTTCGCTTACCGCGCAGGGCAAGCACACGAAAAACTTCAATAGCCTTTTCCGCTTCCGTACAATCAAGCTCGCGGATGAGCACGAATATAGGTATCTGCTAAACGTTTCATGGAGACATGGGTATAGATCTGTGTCGTTGAGAGCGATGCGTGCCCTAACAGCTCTTGAACGGTACGAATGTCTGCCCCTCCGTCAACAAGATGAGTTGCAGCAGAATGACGAAGGACATGTGCCCCTGAAACCTCGGTATTCTCAAGTGTACGTAGGATTCGGCTAATATCTTCACGAATTTGTCGAGGGTTTGCACGTCTGCCGCGTGGCCCTATAAACAGGGCAGTTACATCGCGTGAACCTTTGGCTATCCAATACGGGCGCCCTATTTTGACCCACTGTGAAAGAACTTTCATCGCGGGGGTTCCCAATGGTACAACACGTTCTTTATTACCTTTACCGATAACGCGAACCGTCTTATTAGCTCGGTCTACACTCGATAGATTCAAGCCTGTAAGTTCTGAGATACGCATACCCGATGAGTACAGAACCTCTAGAACAGCCCAAAGCCTCAGCATCCGGATATCCTGCGGATTTTCGCGGCATCGCAATGCTACAGTGTCCAAAACGGAGCTCATCTGTTCCTGGCTCAGGACAGCAGGAAGATGTCGGTCACGCTTAGGTGTACTCATTCCCCGGGTAGGATTTTCTGTGATGAGTTCTTCCTCATGAGCCCAGCTGAAAAAAGTGCGCAGGGTCGAACCACGTCGAGCTACAGTTGTCTTGGCATTTTGTTTTAGGTGCATAGACCCCAGCCATTCACGGATAAGCTGCAGGTTTACATCTTCAACACGGCTAATTCCCCGTCGTCCGATAAAGCCGAAAAACCCGCAGAGATCAGATATGTATGATCGGATAGTCTCTTCGGAACGATACTTCTCGTACCTGAGATAACGTTCGAAATGCTCGACAATAGGTAAAAATACTTCTCCAGATAAGGCGGGAGCAAGGTCTGGGGTGGAGTCCTGCTGGTCTGCTGATATGGGGAGGGTAGGGGCTAATGAACTTTCCGGTAGAACTGCATCGGGCATAGGTAAAGTCTTTGAAAGCTCTTTATTATCATCCCAAAATGCTGCTGTCATTTCTCCTTCCTCCTTTCTGCCCCTATCTCTTCTACGAGGTTAGCAAGTCCATGTACTAAGCTATGATGCTGAGCGAGCTGCCTGCCGTATTTTACGCCACCCGAACCCATCGGTTTCTGCCAGACCTTGTTGCGCCAATTGGCTCAGTTCTACCATAGTACCGCGCAAAGGCAAGCCGATGTGGCCCGCAAGCTCCTCCGCCGATCGATAGGTCCGCGGGGACATCATGTCCCAAAGCCGTCCCTGCGCCTCCGACATGGTATCGAGAACTGTGCTTTGCTCGTGATCATGACTTTGCTTTTCTTCCTGCAGAGCATCGAACCCTTCACGAGCTTCCAGAATATCTTGTATCTCGCTCAGGATACGAGCATAGCCATCCCGAATAAGCCTGTGACAACCTACAGAGTTCGGAGAGTTAATATTCCCTGGAACAGCCCAAAGTTCCCGTCCGATTTCAAGTCCGTGCCGGGCAGTGTTGAGGGCGCCCGACCTCCAACGTGCTTCCACCACCACAATGTCGTGTGAAAGGGCGGCAATAAGACGGTTACGCTCTAGGAATCTCCACCGTGTGGGTGTATTTCCAATAGATACTTCGCTCAGAATAAGACCTTCCTCCACAATACGGTGCAAAATCTCACTGTTCTGCACGGGATAGAAATGATCCAGGCCTCCAGCCATGAGCGCAATCGTAGGGACCGCAGAACTTCCTGCGGCAAGCGCAGCACGATGGGCAGCCACATCAATGCCATAAGCCCCACCGGAGATAATAATGTGACTCTTCTGCGCTAATTCGTGTACTAAATATGATGTTGCATCAGCCCCGTATACACTCGCATCGCGCGAACCAACGACCGCAACACATTTCTGAAAATACTCTGTTAGTATCCGTAATTTTGCGGGATCACCCTTGCCCCACAGACCATACGGAGTTTCATCCCCTAAATCTTGCAGGTGGTTAGGCCAAAAATCATCAACAGGGGTTACAAGCCATATGCCGCAAGATACCGCCATAGCGCATTCACGTCGAGGTTCAAATCGCTGACGTCCCTGCCATCTCCTACGCTTCTTTGCGATACCACGAGTAAAGTCCTCATAGCTCATGGAATGCTGACCGGGTGTATAACTGACCCCTGCGGCACGAAGTACATCGGCAATTTCTTCGCTGGGTTCTCCCCCATTCCACCACGTTTCCGTCATTCCTACCGGATTAGTCACGCAATACAAAGTAAGCGGAGCCCCCAAAGTTTTTAGTCCCTCAACGATCAGAGGGTCCGCAGGATCAGCAAAGCGCATAATAAGGGCGGTACATAACCGAATATAGGCTCGCACCTGGCGTATCCGTTCTTCCGGTTCCAGGTTTTCCTCAAATAGCAGCTCGGCTTCTTTATCCTGCAACTTCGCATTTATTCGCCACTGAAACGGTGTTGAACTTTCAAAAGGTTCCGGGATGTACGCTTGGTCTAGACTTTCAAGCTCTTTCCGGCGATACATCATTAGCTGTTGAAAATATGTATGGTTTTCTACGTCTAAAAGTACGTCTGGCATGATAGTTCTCTCTTCACTATGCTCGTTTATTCCATCAACGTGGATAATTTTTATAGCCCTTGATGCCCACCCTGCTGCCGCAGGAATAAAGCCACATCAAGATGTTCCTGTTGGGGTGAGGTCGTGCCGTCTAGGTCGCTCAGAGTCCATGCGGTGCGTAACACGCGATCGTATCCGCGCGCTGTTAAAGTGCCCCGGTCTACGGCTCGGTTAAGACCTTGTACCAAGGTTGAGTTCAGCCGAAGCGGTCCGCGTAGAATTTTTCCATTCGTCTCAGCGTTAACCCGTAACCCATAGGGAGATAATCTTTCCACCTGGGCAGCACGAGCTGTGATAATCCTTTCTCGAATACTGCGAGAACTTTCCCCGCGTTCTTGGCTGGCAAGCTCGGCGGAGGATACTTTAGGAACCATCAGATTAAGGTCTATACGGTCAAGAAGTGGTCCCGATAAACGACTGAAATATGAGCGTCGCTCACGAGGGGTACAGGTGCAATCAGCACCGGTACCTACGTTCATTCCACAAGGGCAAGGGTTGGCAGCAAGAACTAATTGAAACCGGGCCGGGTAAATTGCTGAGGCCGCAGCTCGATCAAGAACTATTTCTCCGCTCTCCAAAGGCTGACGCAACGAATCGAGCACTGTACGTTTAAACTCTGGAGCTTCGTCCAGAAAAAGTACTCCGCGATGGGCTTTTGAAACGCAACCCGGTCGCGGGATTCCGCTACCTCCTCCCAAAATAGCGGGTGCAGATGCGCTATGGTGCGGAGCTTCAAAAGGCGGTATACGCACTAGTTCGCTCAAAGATGCGTCCGATGAGCAGAGCGATTGAATCGCTGTTACCTCCATAGCTGCTTCATCATCAAGAAGAGGCAGAATAGTAGGAAGCCGCTCTGCCAGCATTGTTTTCCCAGATCCGGGAGGACCCTGCAACAAAATATGATGTCCCCCGGCGGCAGCAATTTCAAGGGCAAATCTTCCCTGTTGTTGCCCCGCAACATCAGACATATCAGCTAATACCGCAGTATGCGCAGAAGGATTCGGAGTCATCGACTCAACCGGCGCTGGTGGATATTTCAGGTTCTCTGTGCTCGCTCCGAAAGCAGAAAATACTTCTGCCAAACACCGAAATCCAGCAACCTGAATTCCCGGAATTAACGATGCCTCTGCAACGTTGGCATGGGGCACCACTACGCGCGAGTGCCCCGCATCAGCGGCAGCTTTTACAGCTGGCAGTATGCCAGGAACAGACCGCAAAGAACCGTCGAGCCCTAGCTCCCCAAGAAAAACGCAATCGCCGCTAGGATGTAAATTTCGTTCAGCTTGCAGAGCCGCGATTACCATCGCAAGATCAAACCCAGAGCCACGCTTAGGCAGTGTTGCGGGTGTCAGGTTAATGGTGAGTCTGTGCTGTGTTAACGAAATACCTGAGTTCTTAGCGGCAGAGCGAACACGCTCTTTAGATTCGTTAAGAGCTGTATCAGGAAGGCCCAAGAGCACAAATCCAGGAAGCCCTTGAGATACATCCGCCTCAACATCAACGATATGGCCGTGAAGCCCGACCAAAGCTACAGAGTACGTACGTGCAAACCCCACTACGCCACCCCCATCAAGTGTTCGAAGGTGAACTTTTCAGGAGTTCCTGTCACTGCAATAGCATCAACACGAAAATGCCCAAAATCAAGGTTCTCGCGTAGACGACACCATAGTATAGCGAGTTCACGTGTGCGTTTAGCCTTATCACCATTGATAGCTTCAAAAGGATGCCCGTACTCTTCTGAGGATCGAGTTTTAACTTCGACAAAAGCCAGCTCGTCCTGGGGAGTAATAGCAATAAGATCTAGCTCTCCCCGCAACGGAATATCTAGCCCTGCGGGCGGACGCCAATTACGTTCCAGAATTCGGTACCCATTAACACTAAGAATCTGGGCAACTAGGTCTTCGCCCCAGCGCCCCACCCGATGTGCCTTCGCAGGTCTACGAATCCAGCTTGACTTTCCCAGTGTGCGGCTCGATGGCGTGCGCGACGTTATAGCTGTCATAGTGGCTCCTCATGAGAACACCAAAAACTCATGCGAAGCTCACTAGCTCCCCAGATTCTTGGCGCATAGCAGATGTTCTTGCCTCTACTATGACCGCTGTATCCATAGTACGCGGGCTCTACTCTGAGATTTGTGGAAAACCTAAGGGAGTGGGACACTTTTCTTTGTTATCCACAGCGATTTATGCGAAAACTTCCCATTAACCCCAAAAATTTGAGTCTGAGAGCCAGCTATAAACCGCTATATTAAGCTCAGTCTTTTGCCGCGCTACGGTCGCTTTTATCCTAAATCATCGGGAAGATCAGCAATTTCTGGCACCGTAAAGTCCTGATTTGGTAGCCGTTCTTCAACATTTACGTCACGAGTCGAAAAAGCTCGAACATTCTTGACGAACCGATTAGTGCGAAAAACATCCCACACCCACACATCATTCATTACGACCTCAAAGTATATGGTTCCCTCCCGGATCTGAGGCGTTACATCGACCTTATTTGCGAGATAAAACCGGCGGTCCGTTTCAACGGCATAGCTAAATAGCGACATAACATCTTGGTACTCCCGGTATAATGCTAGTTGAGCATCGGTCTCATAGTTTTCCAGTTCTTCTGCACTCATTAACTTTCCCCGTCTTCCCCCGAAACTTTCAATACTTCGCTGCGACCGATACGTGTATTCGTCAGTTGCTCTTCTGTAGCCGGTAACGACCATGAAAGACGATGATAAATACTAGGTCCATACTCGCTAATAGCCTGACGATGCACCACAGATCCATACCCCTTGTTCTTCGCCCAGCCGTAGTGTGGGTTCTCTGCCGATAAGGATTCCATAAAGGCATCACGATCGACTTTGGCAACCACCGAGGCGGCAGCTATAGAAGCACACTGATAATCACCCTTAATAATCGTGGTGACTGGACCACTCCAACCTTTTTCTACGGCCGAGTTAGCACCGTTCCATACACGGTGAAGCAATTCCTCATACCGGCGATGTACAGGGTCCATAGAGTCGACTAGGTTCTCAGGCGGCTGGCTAAGCCAATCATGTTTCCCATCCAAAAGTACGGCCTCAGGGTATAAACCTCGATGCGCAAGATCGGCGAGCGCTCGCTGCGCCGCCAGTCGTAGTGCGTAGGTCATTCCTAAAACGTCTATTTCGGCGGGTGTAGTGTGCCCAATAGCGTAGGAACACCATTTTTGGATACGCGGTATAAGGGCTTCACGGCGTTTTGGGGTTAGGGCTTTTGAATCCGTGAGTCCTTCAAGTATCTGCTGATTTTGTTGGTCTAACACGGCAACACCTACGCTTACGGGGCCTGCTAATGCTCCACGCCCGACTTCGTCGAGACCAGCGATCAAGCGATACCCTGCGGTAAAAAGTTTTTGTTCATGCTCAAGATTCGCGCTATGCATGTGTAGTCTTATCTTTCCACGTGAAAATACCAACGGACGAGGGGCATGGTATCGCTTATATAAACATCGTGTATATGAGGTATACCCGTTTTATAGGTACGAGGTGGAATAGGATTTTCTTCCTATTCCACCTCGTGAGTGAGCAATATGTTCGCACTGGTCAATTACGGGTTAGGGACCGAGTCGAAGACCTTCTTTTCGTCATCCAACATTCCGAAGTGGTTCAGCGGCCAGGCAATCACGAAAACTGTTCCCGCTATGTCATCTCGTGGGATGAAGGCGTGCCCGTCGGCAATGTGAAACCTGGAGTCGGCAGAGTTATCACGGTGGTCACCCATCATAAAATATTTTCCTTCGGGTACCGTCACCTTAAAGGGAATGTCTGAGGGGTTTGACCCGGGGTGTAGATAGGGTTCCGTGATCTCAACACCGTTAACCTTGATCTTTCCGCTGCCGTCACTTTCTACCGTATCACCAGGCAGACCGATAACTCGTTTCACCAGGTAGTTTGAGGATGTGTCGGGTAGGATACCAACAAAGGTAAGTCCATCGGAAATGGGGTTGGAGCTCTTCTGCCCTGAGGGAATCCAGCCCTGTGAGTCTTTGAAGACAACAACATCACCACGTTTGGGGTCATTGAAATACGACCCGGCAACGTTGATGAAGACCCGATCGTTAACCTGCAGAGTATTTTCCATAGACCCTGAGGGAATGTAAAAGCCGCGAATCAGGAATGTTTTAATAACGAAAGCGATAATCAGAGCATAAAGGATGATCGTGCCTGTTTCACGAACTTGAGTCCAAGCCCATTCGCTTACTCGTCCCTCGGCTTGCGCCTGTTTGAGGGTCAAAGCCTGTTTCTCTTTTTTCCTTCGCTTCTTTTCTTCTTTAGCGCTGAGAGCTGGAGCGGGCTCTGTCTCCAGTTCTTCCTCATCAGCTTCTATCTCTTCCGTATATTCTGCCTCATCATTACCATCATATTCTGAAGGATAATCGTCATATTCAGCTGAGGCTTCCTCAGAATCTACTGGTTCTTCCTCATATTCCGGGTAATCCACATACTCTGAGGCATCGTATTCTTCCGGTTCATACACATCCTGCTCGTCTTCATAAGCATAATTCGTATACTCGCCCTCTGGATCTTCTTGCGACTCAATGTACGACTGTTCTTGTTCTTCATAGACCAGGCGCTCTTCAAGCTCCCGGCGCTCACGGCGACTCCGCGGCTGATAGTTAGCTGGGACGGAGTTCTCATCGCGTGATGAACGTGATGAGCCGTACTGGTTAGCCATATCGAAGACCTTTCTAGGGGCGAATGGTTCTTAGCTATTGTATAGGTGTCTGCCCTTCAAATGCAGTTTATTTGAGGGTTTTACGCCTGTAGACATACACAGATGTCAAAAATGGAGACGAAAATCCACGGTTCCAATAATCTTATCGGTTCGGATTAGCCCTCCACCAGGTGCTCCTAGTAAAGACCTAGAGTCAACTGATACCGAGCGGTGATCGCCCATGACCCACATGCGTCCACGCGGTACTACAACGTTAAATTTTGTGGTTGAAGGTGAGTCTTGTGGGTAGATATAAGGCTCGTCTAGAGGCTCTCCGTTGAGAGTTATCTCGCCTTGGTCGGTACAGCAGGATACGGTATCACCCTCAAGTGCAATCACTCGTTTGATGTAAACGGTTTCTGTAGGAGCTAGACCCAACCACTGCCCGGTGTGTTTTACTGGATCGTTCCAGAACCCGTCCCCTGATTTATAAGGCGACAGTGACCCAGTACCATCAAAAACGACAATATCGCCTCGATGTATGTGGGAGCTGTCAGACAGCTTCGAGACTAAAACACGATCCCCGGGCATATAGGTAGGCTCCATAGAGTCAGATGGAATATAGTAAACATCCGCTATAAAGGTACGGATACCCAGCATAATGCATAGTGCAAGAGCGCAAGCCACAAGAACAAGGCGCCATCCCCTAACGGAATGACGCCTCATCTGAGGTTCTGCCGAAGATTCGGCTAACTCCATATGTAATAAGACCTTGATATGTCTTAGAACTCGCGCTTCTCGCGGATACGAGCTGCCTTACCGTGGCGATCACGCATATAGTACAGCTTGGCACGGCGAACATCGCCGCGGCTAACAAGCTCAATCTTCTCAATTACCGGGGAGTGCACCGGAAAAGTACGCTCAACACCAACGCCGAAAGAAATCTTACGCACGGTGAAGGTTTCACGAATACCAGCGCCCTGGCGTCCAACAACAAAACCTTTGAAAACCTGAACACGGCGGTTCTTACCCTCAACGATGTTCACATGAACATTCAGGGTGTCGCCGGGTGCAAATTCGGGAATGTCGTCACGAAGGGACTTCTTGTCGAGAAAATCAAGAGTTTGCATGTGTTGCTCTCCTGAGTCATCTGCCGCAGGTCAAATAGACTCGATTAAATCTATCGCCCAAGAGGTGGATAGAAATTCTATTAACTTAGAACATGATTGATGTTCTAAGGTCCGCACTGTTATGGTCGCTCTTCCCCCTACGGCAGGGGCGTGCCCAGTGCAAACACAGTTTTTTATTATGGCAGATGCCGTAGTCGGTGGGCAACTACGAGCGCTTCTATCGAAGCACGTTTTCAGAGCCCAAGACGACGTATCTCTTACGCCTCTTCAAGAGTCTGACGTTCTGCTTCCACGTCGCGAGCTATACGAGCTGCGGTAATCGCATCCGGTGCATCTGGAACAAAAATTGCGTGACGGTAGTATTTGAGTTCATCAATCGAGTCTTTGATATCTCCAAGAGCACGATGGTTTCCGGTCTTAACTGGCGCATTATAACGAGCAGCCGGGTACCAGCGCGCAGCGAGTTCTTTGATCGTCGATACATCAATTACGCGGTAGTGCAAATGCTTCATAAGATCTGGCATATCGCGCTCCAAAAAGCGTTTATCCATGCCGACTGAATTTCCGCCCAACTGCGCTTTGCCCGCTACGGGAACATACTTCTTGACGTATTTAAGAACTGCTTCCTGCGCTTCATGCATAGATACGCCATGTTCAAGGTCTTCTAGCAGCCCCGAAGACTCATGCATCTTTCGCACATAGCTATTCATGTTCTCAAGAGCTCCAGCGGGTGCCTCAGAGCCGGGTTTGATCACGAGCTCCACGCCTTCACCCAAAATATTAAGATCGGAATCCGTCACAAGAACGCCTATTTCAATCAGTGCATCCTGTGTAAGATCGAGCCCGGTCATTTCGCAGTCAATCCATACAATACGTTCACTTGAAATACTCACGCTTTAACTCTACAGATTTTCTACGTACTCTCCCAGCTACAGCAGTTCATAGCTTTCTTCTTTTTCTGTATCTACCGCCCTAAAAAGTTTGATTGTGACCTATATGAGAATTAAACCTTCTCCACACGCGACCTAAAACACGTGCGAAGAACGGTAGTCTTGTGGGTTTCACACAGGAGACAATGAAGGTGCTCGGGTATTATGGAGAGCGTATTGGATGTAGAGCTAAAACCCCTAGTGAAGGGATTCCTAACGCATGAAAACGCGGTATATGCAGTGGCGGTCAAGATTTTTTACAAAGCCCACCGCAACGTCGCCGCGTCTGCAAAAGTACATTGACAGTAACCGTCTTCGCACGCTGCTGCTGGGCGCTTTTGGCTCTGTCCTTATCGCCCTTAGCTCATACGGCGTTGGCTGGATTGCAGATAGCTCAGGTTTTTGGCGCAACAATCTGATACGCACTATACGTTATGAAGTTTCGTGGGTAATCGTTTGTATTATCGCGCTTTCGCTAGGCGCCATGATTATGTGCCGTGAGTGGCTGCGTATCTATCAGAAGATGGGTACCTGGAATAATTCTTCGCTCAGGTGGATGATCGCAATTGTTACCTGCTGGTCACTGCCCCAGGTTTTTGCTCTTACTATTTACAGCCGTGACATGTTTTCCTACTATGGGCAGGGCATGGTTATGGCTCACGGACTGAACCCCTATAAACAGGGGGTTTCTGAGATAGCGAACTTCATGCAAAATGGTGCGGACCCGCAATGGGCTGAGTCTCCTCCGCCCTACGGGCCTATCTCACTCAAAATCGAAGAATTCATCGCTCGCATCGTCGATGGAAATATCGATCTCGCCATTTTCTTGTTTCGTCTTGTCAGCGTCCTCGCCGTTATCGGCATCTTGTTCTTTGTCGTAAAACTCGCACAGCTTTACAAATATAATCAAACGCGAGCGCTCTGGCAGGTAGGCGCTAATCCCCTGTTCATAGCTTCTTTCATAGCGAGTGGTCACAACGATTCCTTGATGACCATGTTTATGCTTGCAGGTCTCTACTTTGCGAAGCGATACCCCAATGTCTATGGTGGCGTTCTTGGCGTTACGATGGTGACTTTCGGCGTCGGGGTGAAGCCTCTAGCGCTTGTGGTACTCCCCTTTGTTGGCTTGCTGTGGGCGGGTAATAACGCCAGCTGGGTACGCAAATTCACTATCTGGTTTATCTCAGGAATTATTCTTCTTGCCGAGCTCGCTATTTTAGGTTATATAAGCGACCTTGGTTTCGGTTGGGTCAGCGCGCTCTCTACTACGGGCGGTCAGTACATTTGGTACACTCCCATCGGCTTGGTGATCGGGTTCATTGGGCTTTTCGCACACGGCGACTCTTTCGATACTGTTAAGAAAATTCTTGAGAATATCGGCAAACTTCTGGGCATCCTGAGCGCGTTAAGCTTCGCATTTGTCGGACGATACCGTAATGTGGTGCGGTACGCAGGCCTCGCGATTCTCGCCATGCTTTTTTTCAGTCCGATGATTCAGTCGTGGTATATTCTCTGGGCTGTTCCTATGATTGCCGCGACAGGTCTGCGCTCTCACTTCCAGCTGATGTGGTACTTTGTGACAACCTTGTTCTTTATGGCGTATGCGGTATGCGATCAGCTGTACATCTCACCATATCTGAACGATTTCAACCAGGGAATGGCGCGTCTTATCGCCATTTTGATCTGTCTGGCCTATATCGTCTATCTGATGGCGTTAGACCCGGCAACGCGACGTATGGTGTACTTGAGCTTCCACCCACATCAGGTAAAGCGAACTATCACACGGATGTGGTGGCAACTCTTCCCTCAGACACGTGAAAGGCTCCGTGCGCGGCGCACCCGTCAAATATTACAAAAACATTAAGCTCGGCGGACACTTGGGCGTAAACCCCTGTCATGGCGCGGAACCATGCTATGGCGATTCAGGATTTTTTCCATAAATTTGTGTCATTTTTCGAGTTCGTTTACCATAATGTGACTTTTCGGTGTACTCTATAAATGTATTTCACACAGATATCGAAGACAGTGAAATGCATGCCTCAGTAGCTCAGAGGATAGAGCAGGAGCCTTCTAATCTCTTGGTCGGGGGTTCGATTCCCTCCTGGGGTACCCGTACACACGAGCGCCGTTCCCTCATTCTGAGGGAACGGCGCTCGTGCTTGTACCGATAACCCCGTAACCACCTGCGCATCGTCGCTAACAGATATGTACCTTTATTTCTTCACAGGGTTTGTGTCTTTACACGAGTTCAGCACGTTCTCCATAGCGCGTTTTTCATCGGCAGTGACCCATAGCTGATATTTTGCTTTTACATGCACCTGCCGCGCCACATATGTGCATCGGTAGGCCGTATTGCCAGGAAGCCAATCAGAAGCATCGGCATCAGATTTCTGCATATTTGCGGGCCCGTCTGCTGCTACCAGGTTCTCGGGGTCGTTCGCGAGCTCACGACGTTTTTCCTCGCCAATATCTTGAGCCCCGGTCTGCCACGCATTCGAAAGCGCCACCACATGGTCGATCTGAACGGCACTTGAAGACTTCTTACCTCGTTTAAATTCGATTGTCCTGCCGGTATAAGGATCGTCAAGAGTTCCGGTTTGTACGGTGCAAGCACGAGTTCCCGCTTTGAAACGAATATTTGTTAAATCACGACGCAAAATATCATCACGAGTATTACATCCATTATGATCGACATCGTCCCAGGCAGCACCAAATTGCTCACGCGTATATCCGGCTTTTGATGCCCGCTCTTTCACAGGCAGGGCAGCAAGCTCCTTCTTCGCCGTCGATAAGTTAGGTGCATATGCTGTGGCTGGATCAACCGCATCATGCGGGTTCTTGACCTCTTCCAGAGACTCAGTTTTGACGTTCTGCTCTTCGCCGTCCCCTGTAGCAGAAGATGAGGCACTAGGGTTACCCAACAGCCCGCCTTGGCTATGCCGCCCAATATAGATAACGGCAATAATCAGCACGATGATCACAAGAATAGCCAAAGCAGTATAGAGAAAACGCTTGTTCTTAGGATCCATATCTGGAGGCAAAATCTTGCGCGGGTCTACATCGGCAATCTTCTTAAAATCGCGAAGATTCGGCGTAGGAGGCCTTTTAGACTTTGTCACGATGTTCTCCAGTACGTCTGCGGCATAGATATGCTGTTAGATTTAGTGTGCTCATAAAGCTTACGAATGAGAAAAATTCTCATGCTAAAACCGAATCCACCGGTATTGCACTACAAGGATAGGGGTTTATAGAGCTAGAAAGAAATCCAGAGATAAAGGGTTTTCTTTACCAATATTGTGACACATATCAGAAGTTCCCCGCCTCTCCTGTCTATCCACAGGATCAGAATTCTTGTCCCTTTCAGATAGGCTATCCACAGGTGCACATACAACGCTCTCTTTATCACACTCCATTGAGGCACACTAGAAAAACCGCGTCCCACTCTGACAGGGGATGCACATTATCTGATTAACACACCACCTAACATTTCAGGGAGCTCTATCATGGCTGATACCGTTATCCTACGCGGGTTTACCGCAACCGCCCCACAGCTACGCACACTTCCGACCGGAATTCCAGTCGTCAATTTCAGGTTGGCAAGCACGCCACGCTGGTTTGACTCAGCAACAAACTCCTGGCGCGAGGGACAAACAAGCTGGTACACTGTCTGCGCCTACCGCAAGCTGGCACAAAATATCGCCGCCTCCCTCACAGTAGGAAGTCCCATACTCCTCACCGGGCGCGTTCGCACACAACAGTGGCAGCGCGAAGATGGTTCTCAAGGTGCATCCGTCGAAGTTGATGCCAGCAGTATCGGTCTTGACCTTACCTTCGGCACCAGCACATTCTCACGCACTGTAGAGCACAGCGGGACGCAATCCCACACTCAGGATGACACAACAAACCCGATTCAGAAGGATGTATCGCAGGACGGCCATGCCGCTCCCCAACAACCATCGAGTACACAGCAATACCCAAACCGCGCTCTTCAAAAAGCTGGACCACGAGGAACAGCATCTTCACCTCAACGGGAATTGTCACAACCCAAAAACACTGTTTCAGCATCTACAGATACGCACCAGACTGTTCAACAATCTTCAGAACCTACAAATAGTTTTGAGTATGAGAAACAAAGCGATCAAATATCTGAAATGGCACCCTTCTAGAATTCAACATCACAACTTCTAAAAACCGCATATAGCGTGCCGCGTATCACCTTGAATTGATTTGTCACAAGTTATCGAACTCATGTAGAGTAGTATCCGTTGCAATCGCGCGGGAAACCGCATGATGCACATGGTGGTCGTAGCTCAGTTGGCAGAGCGCCTGGTTGTGGTCCAGGAGGTCGCGGGTTCAACCCCCGTCGATCACCCCGTCACTAGGGTCGTTATGGTAATCCCCATAGCGACCCTATAGCTTTACCTACTAGACTTTATATGTTTTATTCCCCTGAGGAAAGAGGATTTTCTGTGCAATCAACTCTGACATTTTCTGAAGACCATGAGCTGTTCCGAGAAGCAGTCCGTGAATTCGTGGCACACGAAATAACCCCTCACTACCCCGAATGGGAACAAGCACATATTATGCCTCGCTCAGTATGGCAAGCCGCCGGAGAAGCAGGAGTATTAGGACTTGCTGTCCCCGAAGAATTTGGCGGAGCTCAGCTGTCCGATTACGAGTATCAATTAGTTCTAACCCAAGAACTCGCAACCGTTGGAGGATATGGGTTTGCGCTCGCAGTGCATCTTCAACAGGATCTGGTGCTCCCCTATTTACTCGCATACGGTACACATGAGCAAAAGGAACGTTGGCTGCCCCAAATGGTAAGCGGTGACCTTGTGTCCTCATGCGCGTTTACAGAACCAGGCGCAGGCTCCGATCTGCGGGCATGCCGCACATCCGCAGTGCGCGATGGGGACTCTTACCTTCTCAACGGGCAGAAGACTTTTATCGGCTCTGGTATTTCGGGGGATGCAACCCTCGTGTTGGCCCGCACCGATGGTTCCTCTGAACGTGCTTCTGAGGATTCATTCTCCCTCTTTTTTGTCGAAAAATCTGAAGGTTACACCCCGGGACGGCAGCTCGACAAGATGGGTATTCGGGCCTCAGATACTGCCGAGCTATTCTTCGAGAATGTACGTGTTCCCGCTGAGAACCTTATCGGTGAGCTTGGTCAAGGCTTGACCTATATTAAACAACATCTGCCCCAAGCGCGCTTAGCGATTGCCGCTGCATCCGCGGTCATCAGCAGGACTACTCTCAACGCCACACTAGAGTATGTAAAAGAACGTAAGGTTTTTGGGTCTCGTGTGGCAGATTTTCAGAATACCCGTTTTGAACTAGCTAATGCTCTCATGAATACAGAACTTTCCGAACTCTACGTGGCACGCGCTATAGCGGCTTTTAACGCTGGGGAGCTTACCGCTGAGGACGCCGCTAAAGCCAAGGTCTTTGCCTCTGAAAAAGCCTGCACAATTACCGATCGGTGTCTGCAGCTTTTCGGCGGCTATGGCTATATTAATGAGCATCCTGTAGCCCAAGCGTTCCTCGCGGCACGGCTACTGCCTATTTTTGGGGGTACAAACGAGCTTCTGCGCGATAGCATAGGATTTGACCTACTCGCTGAGTAGACGCCAATATACTCTATCAATAGCTCTTTACCTTGTGATTTCGAGAACGAAGGATTTATCTGTGGCTATTCGCCCTGTTGTTATTTATGGCAATCCCGTTTTGCACCGCCCAGCTGCTCCGGTCACGGCTTTTGACGATGAGTTCAAAGCTCTTGTTACCGATATGTATGAAACTATGGATGCAGCCCACGGAGTGGGTCTCGCGGCTCCTCAAATCGGGGTAGGTTTACGAGTTTTTACCTACCAGATGGAAAATGAAGATGGTGTTCCTGCCCGCGGGTGCATCGTTAACCCCAGGCTAACTCTCGGCAAGGTGTCCGCGGCAGAACCCGACCCCCATGACGAAGAAGAAGGGTGTCTTTCGTTCCCGGGCTACGGTTTTCCTCTCAAACGTGCTGAGTGGGTTACTGTCAATGGATTTGATGTCGAAGGCAATCCGCTCAGGTTTGAGGCAACCGGTTGGTTTGCCCGCTGTATGCAGCACGAGACCGACCACCTTGATGGAAAACTATATGTGAATCGTCTTAATAAAAAATGGACCTCTCGCATGAAGAAAGTTGTTAAACGCGAAGGCTGGACTGTTGAGGGTAATAGTTGGATGCCCGGTGTAGATCCTGACCCGTTCGGACATTAAAAACATAAAATCATCCACACTACCGATGCGTCTGATTCTTGATGCACAGAAATAGACGCACCGGCCAGTGTATACAAGCATCATGAGAAGCAGGGTGCCCTATAAGCCGGGTTCTGTCATCGGTACCGATGAAAGCTCTGTACCTGAGGCAATCATCTATCTAGGGCTTATGTTGCCATAAGCATCAAGCAGCCTACCCGAACACGCGCCGCTGGCTCGGGCGCACTACCCTATCATGGCGTGTCCTGTTTGGCCTTGCTCCGCATGGGGTTTACCGAGCTGAGCACGTCACCGCACTCACTGGTGGTCTCTTACACCACCCTTTCACCCTTACCTCGATGAGGCGGTTTACTTTCTGTGGCACTAGCCTGCGAGTTACCCCGAGTGGATGTTATCCACCATGCTGTGCTGTGGAGCCCGGACTTTCCTCGACATACCCATCAGAAGAGGTATATCGCGATTGCCCAGGCACCCTGCTTCAGCCTTCTATTCTAGCGGAGTTATTATCGCTGCTCTATTTCTGCCCGGTAGAATAAGAGGCATGCTGATTCTTCTGCCTCCTTCTGAGGGTAAGACCCCTGCGCCTCGCACACACGCACCAGTTAATCTTGCCGAGTTATCGTTTCCAGAGCTCACAACCGAACGTGAAGATGTGCTGGAAGAACTCATGCGAGTTTCCGCTCAGGAAGACGCTCTAGATGTCCTCGGGGTGGGTGCATCGCTCACGGCAGAGATTGAACGAAACACGCGGTTAGTGGAGGAACCTGCTCATCCGGCGGCTGAAGTCTATACGGGTGTGCTCTTTGAGGCGCTGGATTACGCCAGTTTCTCCCCCGATGAACGGGAGTTGGCCCAGAAGTCCGTTCTTATTTCATCTGCTTTATGGGGTGTGGTGCAACTTGAAGATCATATTCCTGCGTATCGTCTGTCTATGGGAACCAAGCTTGGCGCTATAGGGGCTCTGGCCACATATTGGCGCGGAGCTTTGGGAAATGCTTTGACTGCATACGCGCAGGGGCAGCTCATTCTTGACTGCCGTTCTAGCGCTTACGCGAAATCGTGGGTATCGCCGTCAGCCCAGACATTAGCGGTTCGTGTTGAACGCGTTGCAGCAGATGGTTCACGCAAGGTTGTTTCCCATATGGCAAAGCATTATCGCGGAAAGTTAGCTCGCTACGTGATCACTCATGCCCTTGCCGAGCGACCTTTTGAAGGTACAGCGGGCATTTCAGAATTCTTGGAGGCGCTTGACCGCGATTGGGAACTTGAATGTACCTTACCGACGCCCAAGAAAGCAGGAACACTGACCCTTATTATTCGTGAATAGATTTTTCAGGTGTGAATATAGCGTGTACTCTTCTGGTATCTACGAGAATTCTCCCGCTATCAACACCCTGAAGAAAGAACTGTTATATTCTAATTTCGAAGTGTAGAGGAAATAGGTTCTGTATACTCGGCACATTTTCTAAGAATGTGTCCAGAGAATTTTCCCACAAGGTTTATAACAGTTTTATAAATATCTTCGAAGATCCTTTACCATATATGACATCCCTGGTACATTGTAGGGAGTCATATCGCACTAGCCATGATGGATTATTGTATGTCTTTCACTTTTAAACTTCGTAAAGCTCCCACGACTATATGCTCACTTACCCTAGTTGGCGCTACTCTTGCACCTAGCACCCCCGTCTTTGCAGAGACTCAGCAGTCTCAGACTGATCCTCAGGGGCAACCTGCCGTTGTTGCACAGGAGGATCTCTCGACCCTGAATCAGGTGGAAGGTAACGCAACTCCGCAGACCATTTCACCTCAGAAACGTTTTATTGACGTTCCTGAATCTTCTGCTTTTTATAATGAGATTACTTGGCTTTTTAACCGTAAAATCACGATCGGTTACCCAGATAGCACATACCACCCGAAAGATTATATTGAGCGTTCGGGTATAGCTGTTTATTTCTATCGTCTGGCAGGCTCCCCGCAAGTTGATCTTCCCGAAAAGTCGCCTTTCACAGACGTTTCTCCTAACGATATGTGGTATAAGGAAATGGTGTGGTTCCATCAGCAGGGTCTTACCACTGGCTGGTCTGATGGAACTTTCCGCCCGCATGACTTGGTAGATCGTAATGCTATGGCGGCATTCTTCTACCGCTTCGCGGGCAAGCCTCAGTTCGAGGCACCTGAGGTTTCTCCTTTTTGGGATTTGAGCCCAGACGAGCCTTTCTATAAAGAGATTGTCTGGCTTCGCAGCACAGGTATTACGACCGGGTGGTCGGATGGTTCCTTCCATCCCTATGAGCCTATTTCACGTGAAGCAATGGCGGCGTTTATTTATCGTTATGCACATATGAAACATTAACAATCGGATTTTAGAGAAATATAGCGTGTCCCTATTTTCCTAGGGTCACGCTATATTTATGTTTTATTGGCCGCCGCAGTATTATTAACAGAAAAATATTCAGGAAAAATAGTAATGCATGTTGCAAAATATGAGCTTTTCTCACATTTATTTTAGAAGTCCCGTCGGGCTGCTCTAAATATTTTTAGCGAGGTGTGCTTGCCGAACCAATGGTTTGTCCAGTGCTTACATGAAAATCCCAGGGGTCGGTATTTAGCGAGGATACCGAAATTTCAATACTGTATCCCTGGCCCGCTAGGGTTTCTTGCAGACGTTCCGCAGCACGATTTAACCATAAAGATTCACTTGCAGCATGCGAACAGTCGATGAGTGCAGTATCGGTACCTCGCACAAGTTCTTGTTCCCGGAACTCGCTGGCGGGGTGATGCCGTAAATCTGCAGTGATATAGACATCGGCTTTAGATGCCCGCACGGCATCAAACAACGAGTCACCGGCGCCTCCGCAGAGGGCAACACGGCGAATAAGTTTTTGTGGGGATCCCGCAACGCGCAGCCCGCCCGCTGTTGCAGGAAGAGCAGCAGCTAGTTCTTCAGAGAGTTCCTGCAATGTAAGAGGACGGACAAGAACACCTACACGACCTGTTCCAACGCAGTATTCCTCACCTGCAAGTTCCTGTTGCTGCTGATCAGTCAGCGGTTCGCATCCTTGTAGATTAAGCGCTTCACAGAGAGCCTCGTTGACACCGGCGACGGCGGCATCAGCATTGGTGTGCGCACCGAGCAGGCCACATCCGCCTTCAATGAGGGTATGGAGCACGTTGCCTTTGTAATCGGAGTCGGGTATGAAGCTGGTACTACGCAAAAGAAGCGGGTGGTGAGTAATAAGAAGACCGGCCCCAAGATTTACGGCTTCTTGGGCGGTTGCTGATATGGCATCAACCGCAAAATGCACATGTTCGACGGGTACCTGTAAACGTCCGCAGACTAGCCCGGAAGAGTCCCAGCTAGCGGCAAGATGCGGCGGATACAGGCTATGAAAAGTATCAACAATGTGGGATAGCGTAGGTGTTGTCATGATTCTATTGTGGCATCTAGCAGCAGAAAGACGAGCTATTACACGTCCCGTAGCAGACCTCGGGTAGGACGGGGAATAATAGTTGATACAGCTACGCTGTAAAGGAATGTACATCTATCTGTGGGAGAGGTCTTATGAAAAGCTTTGTTGTTGGCGGCGGTTGTTTTTGGTGTATTGACGCTGTTTTTCGGCAGTTCCAGGGTGTAAAAGCAAGCGTATGCGGGTATGCGGGCGGGCACACCCAAAACCCCGATTACCGGTCTGTATGCTCGGGAACGACTGGGCATCACGAGGTTGTTCGGGTTGATTTTGATGAATCGATTATAAGTGAAGACGCGATTTTGGATATTTTCTTCTCCGCGCACGATGCGACAAGCTGGGATCAGCAGGGTGCCGACCGTGGTTCGCAGTACCGTTCCGTACTGTTGTATTCCTCTGACGAACAGAAGGCTGTGTTTGAGGCTGCGAAAGAGCGAGCTCAGTCATTCTTCGACGCCCCAGTTGTCACCGAGATTAAACCGCTGACTGAGTTTTGGGAAGCAGAAGGGTACCACCAGGATTACTACGCGAAGAACCCATATCAGGGGTACTGTTCCGTAGTAGTTGGGCCTAAAGTAGCGAAAGTACGCAAACAATATGCTCATCTTTTGAAAGACTAAATACAGATCAGACCATTATTATTCCCACGGAGAGTTTGAACCCCCGTAAATCTATCCTTGAGAAATAGAAATTTTCCATGTTTCACGTGCAGGATGACGTTATGATGGAATTAGTACAGATTTGAAAGGGCATCATGACTCTAGTTTCACGTCGCCAAGCTGTGTATTTGACCGGTACGGGTCTCACAGCGGCAACGGTTACTGCCTGTACGCCAAAGGTTCAGCCGGTAGGTAATGATGCTTCTCCCTCACCCGGTGGTACCGCATCTGCTGAGAACGCAGCCTCGGCGGCGGGGGCTTCCCCATCAGCATCGGAGGGTCTGCAAAGTTCTGGGAAGAACTATCAAGGACCTGTAAAACTAGAGAAATACGATTCTAAAGGTGAGTTCAAACCGGGCACCCGCGAGCATAAGGCCGAGAACGTACCGGCTCCTGTGGAACCAGAAAATATGCATGAAGAGTCTGTGGACGGCATGTATTCATTCATTGCCTTCTGGGTTGAGGCACAGAATTATCTTTACTTAACGGGTGACGGTGCTCTGTTGCGTAAAGCTGATCCGGCTGACGATTACACCGAAAGTATTGATCTTTATAAAGCTTTGTACGACAGCGGTGTAGTCTGGGTTCTTGGGGAACAGCATCCTATGAAAATTTCACTCGACTCTGCAAAACCGGTGAAGAATCCACGGAGTGAAACATCGTATATGTGGATTGCTACCGTTGAGTTTGGTGAAGGTACTGAAATCTATAATTCGCAGACTCAGGAGACTTACCCCCTTAATGACCTTATGCAGTCTGGGTCTAGGGTCTCGGTAATAACTCAATATGAGAACGGCGCATGGCGTATGCTCAAGGACGACGGCTCGCAGGCTTCGCCCGGTGGCACTAAGGCTCCTTAGAGATCTCTACACATTTTAGGTGTGCTAGGGTTTTACCGGTAGATTTTATAGAGAACGTATATATTTTACGTTCTACTCTTGTGAAGTTTTTCGCGCAGGCGGAAAGGTTTTTTGATGGGAAGGTTTCTCATGAGCTCAATGTCGCGTCGTGGCGCTTTCACTGTTGTAGGTGCCGGTTTTATAGCTACTCTTACCGCGTGCTCGTCGCAGAATAAGGATGCGGCGCCAAGTGCTAGCGCATCTGCCAAGGCTACATCGCCATCACATTCGACTGCTTCTGCATCTGCTACCCCTTCTGGCCCTAGTTTTAAGGGCGAGTTGAAGTTGGAGAACTACAGATCGTCTGGTGAATTTGAACCTGGCACGCAGGAGCATCCGGCGCAGCATGTGCCTGTTCCGGTGGAACCCGCGAAACTGCGTGAAGATTCGGTTGAGGGCCTACATGCCTTTGTAACCTACTGGCTCGCGACTTTGAATTATATGCTTTTGACGGGTGACGGTAACTATTTCACGAATATTGATCATACGGGCGATTACACAACTATTGCCGATTTCATGCAGGATATGTACGCTTCAGAGACTGGCTGGGTGACTGGCGTGCAGAACCCGTTGACGATGTCTTTGGATACAGATCACCCAACGAAGGATGAGAAGAACGGATTTTATACCTGGAAGACAACGATGAAGGTTAATCGGGAGTCTGCGGTGTATACGAAGACGACGAACCGTTCGCAGCCGCTTCCTGAGGTTTTTAAGGTGCCGAGCGGTGTTGTCTCGGGCCAGGTGACGGCTCATTATCTTGAGGGAACGTGGCGTATGGTGCACCGTGCTCCTGCCGCAGCGGGTGCTTCTGCCAGTGCGCAAGGGTCTGCGAGTGCGAGCGGAGAGAATAAGTAGGCTGCTCCCCCGTTTCTGGTTATTCACATTACGACGCGAGCATGTTAGGTTTTGCTGAAAAGGTTATATACGTGCCTTTTAGAAAATCCTGACCCCCTTGGCATTTATAAAGATAAAGAGAATTCCCCGGTTCGCCTGAACCGGGGAATTCTCTTTTCCTAGTGTGACCCCAACCGGATTTGAACCGGTGTTGCCGCCGTGAGAGGGCGGAGTACTAGGCCGCTATACGATGGGGCCGGACTGTTTTTCGGGACCCGCCCGAACAACATATATAACTATACAGTTAAGGGAATACCCCACCAACTCCAGTAAGCATGATATGTGTCACAGGAGATAATAGGAGCCCCCTACAGAAAATTTATCCTCACAGGAAGTACATTCACTGACACAGAGTTTTGCACCATAGTAATGATTTTAGATTTATATCAAACTCGATCTTGTTTCTTCCTAGACTCTGATATAAATTTCTGTACTCTTTCACTAACTATCTTTGCTAGACTTACCCCGAGGGTTTGGGGTGCTCACACTATGTTGGGAATCTTCACTAACTATCCTTGCTAGACTTAGGAAATTCTCATAGGCAGACCGGGATAGGTTGGGAATCTTCACTAACTATCCTTGCTAGACTTACCACCGCGCCGGGTAACTCCAAGAGAAAGTTGGGAATCTTCACTAACTATCCTTGCTAGACTTAGAGAATATGCGCGTTCTACCAGTGCGGCGTTGGGAATCTTCACTAACTATCCTTGCTAGACTTATCCCACCCCTACGAAGCGCCCTTCTTTAGTTGGGAATCTTCACTAACTATCCTTGCTAGACTTAATGGGTACATTCAAGATGGTGTGTATACGTTGGGAATCTTCACTAACTATCCTTGCTAGACTTAATGAAAAGGTTTAACACCTCGTGCAGCATGTTGGGAATCTTCACTAACTATCCTTGCTAGACTTAAAACCGTCAGACACTCCCCCATCAGAATGTTGGGAATCTTCACTAACTATCCTTGCTAGACTTATCTCCGGCTACGGTCACGTTTTCGTTGCGTTGGGAATCTTCACTAACTATCCTTGCTAGACTTACTGTTATACCACCTCCCGACAGGTCAATGTTGGGAATCTTCACTAACTATCCTTGCTAGACTTAAATCAACGCACCGTTAATAACGGTATCCGTTGGGAATCTTCACTAACTATCCTTGCTAGACTTAGGCACGCTCTCCGTCTCGTTCACTGGGCGTTGGGAATCTTCACTAACTATCCTTGCTAGACTTAGCCGTATTGGTCTCTATAGTATGTTCTGGTTGGGAATCTTCACTAACTATCCTTGCTAGACTTACAGCCTATCGACTATCGGATACCGCACAGTTGGGAATCTTCACTAACTATCCTTGCTAGACTTAATATCTAGAATATACAGCCTAGTCAGGGTATAGTTTAGGCTGGTTTTTCGATCGAAAAACCAGCCTAACACCCAGTATTTTTCTCTGTGATTACCATCTTCAACGGAAAAACTGAGATCATCTTGCAAGTTCAGGAGGGGTGGGTGAACAAAAATCTAAGAGATTTTTGTTCACCCACCCCTCCTGAATTATCAGAAAACGTCAAGTGCATCTGGGGGCTCTTCGATATTCTTCCGCTGTGGCCCCAGATAGCGAATTGTTGCTGCCCATTGAGAATCTGTAGCCTTCATAATACGTACTGCCCCTCCAGGCGGTACCTGAATCTGAAGCTGGAATAGATCTCGCCCAGTTGCATTACCATTTATATAATATTTGCAATATACGCTCAGTTGGAGCCGGTCAAAACCCATATCCAACAGCGCATGACGATATTTATTCGCGAGGTTCCTCTGAGACTTTGTTTTGACCGGTAGGTCAAACATCACGAGCATCCACACTGGTTCGGCCAACTCACTCCCCTTCTTTCAAAGCATCAGGTTCGCTCATTGAAAGCTTCCAGATAGGAACCTTCAGAGTATCCCGTTTACCTTCAACATAGAGAGCAAACTCCGAGCAGAAGTTTTCGATAACGCTCCGCACGGTAAAATCCTGGTTATCAGAGACTTTTTCGGCCAAAACACTCACAAGGGCAGTTTTCTCTTCTGAGCCCAATTCGGAAGAGCCACCTTGTAAAAGTCTATAAACCATATAGTCTACAGCGGGTCGAAATGGTTCCATCAAATCGTCCACCAGAGCGAAGGCGTTAGAACGGTTACGGTGAAAAAGTGAAAGTGTAGGAGATAACCCAGCCGAGATAACGCGGGTTAACACCCGACCACGCAGAATGGTATAGCCATAATTGAGCATGCCATTCACGACATCATCACTTACTTGGTCACGCCGAAACCCTCGTTCCGGCAGGTATGAAGACCAATACACTCTAGCTCCTTGACCCTCTATATTTGTTGGATCGCCAGACTTGACGGTACGTGCAAGAGTTCGAATCTGCTCGGCATGCGGGCGATGCATTACATCAAGAGCGTTTGCTTGGCCGCGAAGCTTCGCCTTAATAATCTGCTTCCAAGCGTTCTTAGCACGCGGAAGGCTTAAATCTGCCTGTGCTTCATGCCGAGCAAAAACTCTGGTGTTACTCGACCAGTGATAGAGCGCAGAGATAGGGACTCCACGCCAATCACAAACAGCAGCGGCAACGTCAAACCGCTCAAGACCGGCAACTAAGCCATAGCCCCAAGAACATTTCTGTCCAAGAAGAATAAAGTCTACTTCTGCTAATGGTACCGTTCGCTCACCGATTTTCAGGCGACCCCGTTCATAGGAGATGTACCCTTTGTACCCTGTAAGGTCAAGAACCCGCCATTTTGTATCCACGGACTAATCGCGCCCTTCCAAAGCCTGAGTCGCAGCTCGCTGAATATCTAATGATGTAGGCAGGTGACTATTACCGCGCCACCGGGGAATACCCAAATTGTTGCGGCGGATAATCTTAGTGCTAGGAAGTGTCAATAGCGTTGAAGCAACAACACGCACTCCCTTATCCAGGACCGAAACTATAAGGTCACGTTCTTCTGATTTTATTGACCGTCCGTTTAAAGTGTCTGGGATTATCTCATTCGAAAGCAATAGTGGTCGTATTTTGAAGCGGCGATTATCTCCAATACCGACTACTTTCCAACGGTTCTCTGGGAGAACAGTCAAAAAATCTGAAAGAATATCTCCCTTGTCTGTAGCTAGATATTCTTCAGCAGAAATCTCAATCTCATCGTTTTGAGTTATCCAGCCAAACTCGGTAGCCTGTCCGTTCTCAATAAATTTACGCGTGGTCGCAGCTAGGTCACGATATGACTGTGATCCTTGGGGAATTGGCACGCGCAAGATGTCCTTCACACCGCTCTCACGCATAAACCAGGGGAACTCGGCTCCAAAGACACGAAGCATACCCACTTGAATATATCCCCGCTGGTTCTTCCAACCATAGAGACGCGCATGGTGGATAGAGTCACCAATCTTAACAACGCCTCGCGGAGTCAAAATTGAAGCAGCTTCTTCTGGAAAAATCTGTACACGCTCGTCTGCAAGCAGCTTTACCCCAGCAGAGACAGAAACTAGTCGCTGATGGTCAGCCTCAAGCTCTTTTTTCTTGCCTAAGAGGCTAAGGAAGGCTATATAGGTATTCGGATCAACAATACGAGATACCTGCTTATCGGTCCAGCTATCCCCTACAGTTCGCTCTAGTACAGCCTCCACGGTGTCCTTATGAACCGACCCATTCTGTGGACGCAATCGCAACGGGTTAACCACCGGAATAGTATCTTGTTCTACCGCTTCGCTGATAAGGTCAGCAAGAACCACCGCTGTTTTCTTCCAATGCAGGAATTTACTCTGCGAGGCTTCCCCACGCCCTATAAAATCACGCCAACCGTTGTCATGCTGTCCTCGGGGTGAAGAATAATCATTCTCCTGTTTGAGCATACGACGTTGTTCCAGAGTCACAGCTACAGAAGGGTTCAACAGAGTCATAACGGCAGCATCAATTGCATGGTGGCGAACATCAAAGCGATTCTTATCACGCTGCCCACGTAGCATAATGCTTTTATCAATACCACCAGCCCGGCGTGACTCACGGGTTAAAGAACCTCCGTAAACGTCAACAGCAACAGGTGCAAAGCCATCCGGTAGATCATCGTTAAAATGCTGTTCCAAACGCTCACGAATAGAAGTTGCCGCATATGATGTTGAAGCCAGCGAGCGCTCATCAATAGGCTCATCTTCTTCCCGCTGCTTCAACCGTCGAATAATAGCATTTAGCGTACGCCTCTTAGATTTCGTCTTAAACGCTTGCAGTTCGCGAAGCCGCTGAATCGTACGTTCCAGTCTAGCGGGACCAGCCCACACAGCAAATGGACGACTTCCCTTACTTGCATTGCATGCACGACAAACAGCGGCTAGGTTTTCACGCTTTGAAGATCCGCCTCCGGCACGCGGCACAATATGGTCAAGTTCGGCTGTCAGAACGCCAATTTCTTTTCCACAGTATAGGCATTGAGATTCTTGATCCTGAATAATGCTGTTACGACGAATATCAGCACGATTAGGAGCCTCAATACCGCCCTCACGCAGCTCTTGCCGAATACGCTCATTAGCATTACGGTTCCTTGCAATTTCCTTGAGAACATCAGCTCGCTGAGAGGGACCCATTAGGCCGGTACGAGCATGCTCAACGACAATCTTTTGAGGACGTCCCCACGCACGTTCACAGTCAAGGATAAAGCGACGGACGATTGTTAACACGCGATCTACGGTCGGCTGCCCTGTAGGTTCGTCTAAACGATCACGGGGCGGGCGCCATGTATCGGAAACTCCGAAAACATTCTGCCGAGCTTCATGCAAACCGACACGATGTTCATGCATATAAGCATTAAGCTTGTTCAGTGTATCGATACTGTAGGCAGCCCTACCGGAATCAAATTTTAGATCTTGAAGAGTCTGCTTCTCTTCGTCAGACCAACTTTCAAAAACCTCCAACAGACCCGAATTCTCAGCGACACGAGCTGTATCATCCGTAGCATCAGAGACCAGCAGGATGAGCTGAGAACGTAAATCTAGATTGGCATCGTCATCCCACCATTGCCGAGCTTGGGTCTTGCGTTTGAGTTTCGCCTCAACAATAGCTGAGGAACGATCATATGGGGCAACGTTCAGACGAACATCATCGATCACTGGAGCGATAAGAGTGTTTTCGGCGATTTCCAGTTCGTCTGCGACTTCTCCCCACGTAGGAGGTGTAGTATCTGAGTACTCCATAAGGTAGTCAACAGCCCTATCATATTCCTCTTCAGTTAGAGGGCGACGTTCAGAGCCTCCCACACGAATACGTAAATTTGCGACAGTATCACGAATACGGAATTCTTGGAATTCGAGAGAAGCGCGGGACGCGCGAATCTTCATGGGTTGTAGTGGGTCTTTTCCTACACGTTCAGTAGGTACATAAGGACGAACTTGTGTAAAGACAGCATGTGCAAGTTCAGGATATTGGTCTTCAATCCCCTGAACCTTACAGATACGACGAAGCTCCGCTAGTACGTCTTCCTGACGAACCTTATCAAGAAGAATCGGTTCCTGACCCCGCACATTGAGTTTTTCAGCATTCTTACCAGTTTTAGGATTATGCTCATACCTTCGAGGACGCAAAAGGATATTATTGTTCGCTGCAAGTGCCCCTAGCATGCCTAAAGTGGCATTATCCGAAACTCGTTCACCCCACTCGTGCTGTGCACGCTCCAGGATCCTCCCGAAGGTTTCTGATGGTTCTTGCGATGCCTCTTCAAGTTGAGAAAAGCTCCACCATGGGTTACGCCACCCACGATGACGAGCCATATGGCGCACCGCACGTACCAGGTGTTCACCACGCTCATGAGGGTCTTCAAAACGAGATTCTGCAAGACGAGCGCGCGAAGACCATGCCTCATAAGTCTGTGGCTCTTCATCACGCGGTACAAAATATCCTAGATCTCGCAGCTTCTTATCGAGGTCTTTTAGACGTTTCTTCTTACGGCGACGCATACGCATGGTACGACGCGCTACACCTGCAGTTTCTTTACGGCTCTTAGGTGTTTTACCGGTTGCAGGATCCATCCCACCATCATGGCGGAAGGTTACCATTGCTAGTTTCTTGAGAGGAAAACCGTCATCATCAAATTCAATGGCGGCAAGCCCTACCGAGCGGTCCCCCACGTCGACACCAATACGGTAATTCAGACTATCTGCAGACATTCTGCCTCCTTACAGTAAGTGATAGATAGTTCTATGAAACACGGACCTTGTGTTTCGATTGAGCTGAGCTTTAAGGTTTTACCCTCATAGTTCTAACATATACCTTATTTTTGGATTACGCGTTCAGCTTCGTCATGCTTAGCCTAAATTTATCTAAAACCTTCATGTAACAATCTTTATTGCGTATCTATAAGAATCTCTGCTATTCTTTGAGAGAAGATTCCCAATAAGGCACATTTTTAGTGCTGACTTCTCACCGTCCAGGGTTCATTGAACAATGGGCGGTATGTTTTTGCCAAAATTTTGCTGTCTATGAGCCCATTACCAGTTCAAAACATTCTGATCAAACTAAAAGCCCCAGCTCTTAGAGAGCTGGGGCTTTCTATTTGTGCGCGATACTGGGTTCGAACCAGTGACCTCTTCCGTGTCAGGGAAGCGCGCTACCGCTGCGCCAATCGCGCCTACAACATCAATGTGTTGTTGCGAGGTGAGGACGGGATTCGAACCCGCGTACACGGCTTTGCAGGCCGCTGCCTAACCACTCGACCACCTCACCGCATACATCTCTCGCGAGATGAGTTCGAACTCTAGGAGTCCTACGAGCGGTTGACGAGACTTGAACTCGCGACATCCACCTTGGCAAGGTGGTGCTCTACCAACTGAGCTACAACCGCTTATCAGGTGCTTTTCAAGCATCAACAACAGGCTTTACCCGTCGCACTGACAGATAAATACTATACGGGTTTTTTCGTCGTTTGCCAAATCTTTTGCCGCACTTTTTAGGCAGAGCGTCAGCACTAAAAACCTTACGACCTTCTACACAAACAAGGTCGCAAATATCAAGCACAGCATTCTACGCTATACCGCAATGCCATGAAGTCTAAGCCTCTGATTCCCCTAGCAAGCCTTCACGGGCGAGCGCCGTCAGACGCGAGACGGCACGGAAGTACTTCTTCTGGTAACCGCCAGCAAGCATTTCGGGTGTGAAGACCTGGTCGAAAGGTACACCGGATGAGACGATCGGCAGGTCTTTGTCGTAAAGACGGTCAGCGAGCACAACAAAGCGCAGCGCTACCGCTTGCTCGGTAATCGGGTGTACATCGCGCCAAGCGATACCCTGCAGACCGTCGATAAACTGGCGGTAACGGGAAGGGTGCACTTTCGCTAGGTGTTCGACAAGCTCTGAGAAGGTATCGATACCCACGGTTTTTCCATCGAATACTTCCTCAACCTTAGCCTCGAACACGTCGGGAGTTATGGGTTCCGGTGCAGCTGGAAGACCGCGATGACGGAAGTCTTCACCATCCACACGGTGTACTTCGAATTGTTCGGCAAGTACTTGGATTTCACGTTTGAAGTCTTCGGCGGCAAAGCGTCCTTCGCCGAGGGCACCGGGCAGAGTGTTGGAGGTTGCTACGAGTTTGACGCCAGCATCTGCGAGTTCGCGCATCAAGCGGGACATGAGGACGGTATCGCCGGGGTCGTCAAGCTCGAATTCGTCAATGCAGACGAGCTTGTATCCACTGAGCGCTTCTACGGTTTTGCGGAAGGTGAGAGCACCAACCAGGTTGGTGTATTCAACGAAGGTACCGAAGGCTTTGGGTCCGTCAACATAGTGCCATAGGGAGGCTAGAAGGTGGGTTTTCCCAACACCGAAGCCGCCGTCTAGATAGAGCCCGGATTTTGCGGAATCTTTCTTTTTACCGCCAAAAAGTTTGCCGAAGAACCCGCCGGAATTTCCTCCTTTGTTGATTTTATCGCCGAAGGTTTTGAGTTTTTGTACTGCTTCAGCTTGGGAGGGCTGGTTTGGATCGGGAATATAGCTGTCGAATGACACTTCACCGAATCGTTCTGAGGGACGAAATCCAGCGAGAAGCTCTTCTGCTGAGACGTTTGGGATACGTTCGGTAAGGTGTTCGTAGGTGACGGGCACGATATAACTTTCTGAGTGACGTCTATGTTACTTGTCTTAAGTTTAGTACGGATGTGCTGAGCTTGCCGCAGCCCGGTACTCAGAGTGCTCTCTCCCTGGGGGACAGATACGGTAAAACCGCAGTAAAACCCGGGACTATGCGTTTTACGTGGTTTTAGTCATGTGTGATCTAAAGCCTTGAAAACACAGTCCCGGGTTTAGTCGTCAGGGGTGAATTCTGTGTGAGATTCGGCAGAGACTTATGAGAAGGTGAGCGAGTACAGCTGCACTCCGGGCGAGACCTTGAGCTCAATAACTCCGCTACTTTGCTCATCGCCGCGCACAATGTGGTGGGCGTTGGGAGCGCCGTCTACGTGAATCTTTTCCGTTGTACCATTGCGCCGCACTTCGATGGTACCGCTGCCGCCGGCAACAACCTGCGCTCCGTGGGCACGATAGTTAATCCGCAAAGTGCCGTCGTTTCCTTGAGGCTCAATACGTTCGGGGGTTATAGACCACGTACCGTTGAGGTCGTATTGGTCAACAGCTAGACGATCTGCCGGTTTGAAGGTTCGGGTTCCGTTAGAGTAGCTTTCTTGCCCCGCAAAGTACATTGCGCGTTTAGAGCCTAAATACGTTTCAGGGGTTCGCGCATCATGCGCGTTTTGTGTTTCCTCTTGTGCGTCATCCTTGTGAATAGGGTCTGGAAGCTGCACTTGTGGGTTTGCGGCTTTGAGAAGTTCGCGTACCTGTGCCTCAGTCACCTTATGCCCACCTTCACCATAGTGAACAGCACGAAGTTTACCTTCACTATCAATGAGATAGTGTGCAGGCCAATAGCGGTTGCTGTAAGCACGCCAAATAGCATAGTCGTTGTCTTGAACTACCGGGTATTTAATACCTAGGTTCTCAATGCCCGCCTGGACGTTCTTACCTTCGTGTTCGAACGCATATTCCGGCGTGTGTACTCCCACTATTTCTAGACCATAATCATGATATTTGGCGTAGAGTTCATTCAGGTGCGGTGCCGTCCTCTGACAGTTAATGCACGAGTATGCCCAAAAATCAACGAGTGTAACCTTTCCACGCATATGAGCGAGACTTGGCTGATTCTCAGTGTTAAAGTTACCCGTGCCACCTGCTAATTCCGGGGCAGAGCCGCAGTCCTGCAATTTTTCTTCATCGGGTCGGCACGAGCTTATCGACCCACCGGTGGAAGAAGAAATAATATTATTCTGCGTATCTTGACTGATAGTCTGCTCAATCCCTTCCGTATAATTCGGAATTGCGCGCTGTAGCTGGGCGGGAACGTTGAATACTAGTCCGATTGAAAGAGCGATCAAGAGTACACCCGATGCTGTGCGCACTCCACGCTGGTGGGTGCGGAACGTCTTAACTCGTTCTGCAATGCTCCGCCCCGCAAGAGCGAAGATCAACAGCGGGATCGCTGTTCCGAAAGCAAAAGATAGGGTGAGCGCTACGGTTTCGATACCGATGTTTCCGGTTGCGCCAGCAAGGGTAATAGCTGCAAGAACCGGACCCGCACAGGGCACATAGACGAGACCGAGAGCAAGCCCCATGAGGAAGCCGCCACGTGTGGTGCTGCGTTTCGCTCCGAGTTTTGAGAATTTCGCGAAAGGTTTTTCAAGCAGGCGCTCCAACGGGGGTATAAGCATGCTCAGCCCAACAATAATGAGGAAGGTTATACCTAAAATCCTTAGCGTATCTTGCGGCAAGTGCAGGGCAGCAAGAATAACCGAACCGAGCAGGGTAAAGAGGCTGAAGCTCAGAACAAGCCCGCCTACAACTTGATAGGGACGCCAGCGTGATGCAGTACGCTGCATGGGTGCTGGAGCTGCGTTTCCGAGAACTGCGCTTCTGCGCGAGAATAAGGCTTGCACATTGTCCGCAGAATCTTTTGCTATGCCTGTTTGTCCAAGTTCGGTAGATGCAGTGCGCGCTGAATCTGCACCGCCAGTGACGAGAATAACGGGCAAGATAGGCAGGATGCAGGGCGAGATCCCAGTGATAAGACCACCGAGTATGCCAAGGATGATGAGCGATAACAGCATAGTTATTTTCCTCATGGATTGGTAATGCGAGGCGATACTGCCTCACGTGTTGTCATGGTTATATTCGGAACGAACTGCGGTTTCGGTTTGGTTGAAATTATTTTTATAGCGATGCCTGCACAATTGGCAGAGTCTTGATGAGGCCTTTTACTGCGCAATATTCAAGCTCATGAATGTTTTTCTCAAGGTGTTGCGAGAGGTAGTCAGATACATCATTTAAAAATTTTCTGAGGTTTTGCAATCCGAGCGGGCTGAATGTTCCGAATACCTAATGAGTCCAGTTTAGGATTCTGAATATTTTGCAATGGTACGGGCGCTCCTCCGCGTTACCTGTGCCGATATAAGATTGGAGTTACGTATGTCCGTTATTCTTCGCACTGCGTCTTTTGCAGCTGTTTCTCTAGCCCTCGTTGCTGGTGTTTCTGCATGTTCTTCTAACGCTTCTGATCAGAACTCATCGCCGAGCGCATCGTCGAGCTCTTCTGCATCATCCACCCCCTCTTCTTCTGCCATGATGAGTTCAGACGCTATGATGTCTCCTTCAGCTATGCCAAGCCAGTCTGCCATGTCTGGGGACAAGATGGATGGCGACCACGGCAAGATGGACGGCGATAAAATGCAGGGAGATCATGACAGCATGAAGCATGATGACAATAAGATGGACGGTGACAAAGGGGGCAAGATGGAAAACAAAGACGCCATGATGTCTCCTTCGGCTTCCGCCATGTCGAAGTAATATTTTGCCGGTATGCTGCTTTACACCCTGGAATATTTTCTAGGGTGTAAAACATACCTAAACTTCGCTTATCACCGACACAATAATCAAATGTCATCATAGGGCGTGAGATGATATGACCATGACTTTTTTGGATCGTCAGGTGACTTCGGCGTATCAAGAAGCTCAAAAAGCCACCCAAATTCCTCAGGAATATCAGCGCTTAACTGCGTTGATGGAGTGTGCTGCCGCAGGAAACGAACACTGTTTTGAAGCTCTATACGATGCGCTTGTTCCGCGTCTGTACGCGCTTATTAACCGCATTCTTCATAACCGAACGCATGCGGAAGAAGTTACTCAAGAAGTTTTTCTAGAAATATGGCAAAAAGCGCCTTTATACCGTGCAGAACGGGGTACCGTGTTGTCGTGGGCTGCAACTATTGCTCACCGCCGTGCGGTTGATAGGGTGCGCTCCGTTGCAGCCTCCACAGAACGCGATTTCACACGCGGTCTTGAGGAGTACCGCGAATCTTATCATCATGTTGATGACGCAATAGCTGCTTTTATGGATACGGAGGAGGTTCATCATGCTCTATCTGATATTCCACGCGAACAAGCCCAGCTGCTCACCATGGCATATTTCGGAGGTAAATCACAGCGCGAGATCTCCAATGAAACGGGCATTCCTCTAGGAACTGTCAAAACCCGCATGCGCGCTGGCATGCAGAAACTACGTGAACGATTGGAGGGCACCCGTGAGCACTAAAGACTATCCCGAAGATTTCCCCGATAAACTCGACTACGCCCTCCACACGCTTTCACCAACGCAACGTATAGCGTTTGAATCGTGGGCCCCCAAACACGAACGCGAAGATGCTAAGGCCGATGCTGCGGTCCTCTCTGAGGTTTTTGGTACTTCGCTCACTCCGCAAGAGCCGTCCGCTGAGCTTAAAGCTCGTGTGATGGCGCAGGTTGCGCATACCGAGCAAATCCAGCCAGCTAATGAGCTAGGTAAAGATGATGTGAATGCCGAGCATAAGAGTGACCATGCCGATTCCGAAGGTTACTTTGTATCAGATAATGCAGACAACGCTCAAGCTATCGCGGACTCAGAGGATTCCGCTTATGCACGAGCTAAACGGCGTTGGTTCGGGGCTCAGGGTAAATTCTCACCATCTCGCATGACGGCTGCGGCAAGTATTATTATCGCTGCTGGTCTGGGCATATGGGGTTTCACGCAGCATCAGCAACTAGAACGTACCTCCCAGGAGCTTCAAGCCGCGAGGGTGTCCTCTTCGGCCCCAGCACATCCGACAGCTGCACGACCTGGCGACCAGTCGATCGTCGAGCAAATCAGCATGGCTCCTGACCTTTCAATGGCCCAAGGTAAAGTCAACGGTATGCCAGTATCGGTCATGTACTCTCCTTCCCACAACATGGCGGGTGTTTCAACGACAAATCTGCCTGCGCTGCCCGAAGGAAAGGTCTATAAACTCTGGTTTTACGATGCTCAGGGCAATATTGTGGGATCTGGAATCCTCAATTCTGCTGGCCGCGGTGCCGGGATCACAACCATGACAGAGCACGATCTGAGTACAGTCACCGACTTTGGTATCTCAATTGAAGATGAATCGGCTAATTCTCCTAGTCAGAAACCCGCTATGCTGGAAAACGTTGTGTAGCCTAACGCTTGCAGGCACGCCATCCCTACGCAGGTAAAGGTGATACATACCTTAGGGGTTCACCTCACGTTTTCGTAGAATAGTCTTCATGGCTAAAAAGAATAAAGGCGGCAAGAAAGGTGCCTCCACCGCTGCGGTCGCGCTCTTGAAGGAAACTAAGACTCCTTTTGAGATTCGTGAGTACGAGCATGTGGAGGGAGAAACCTCCTTTGGGTTGGAGGCCGCGCAGAAACTTGGCGCCAATCCTGAGCAGGTATTTAAAACGCTTCTTATTGTTCATGACAAAGATTTTGCGGTGGCGGTAGTGCCGGTGAGTGGGCAGCTAAACCTGAAAGCGGCGGCACACGCCCTTGGTTGGAAGAGCGCCTCCATGTGCGATCCGAAGGTTGCCGAGCGCCGCACTGGATATGTGGTGGGCGGTATTTCGCCGTTAGGGCAGAAAACTCCTTCCCCCACGCTTTTGGATGCCAGCGCTGAGCAGTATCAAACCATCATGGTCTCTGGCGGTAAACGCGGGCTTGATATTGAGCTCTCCCCCGCCGACTTGCTCAAGCTTACCGGCGGCAGCTATGCGCCTCTTCGCGCCTGAGCAGCCGTGTCTTGAGCTGTGGATCCCTGCAGCGGAGGACGCCGCCGAATGGTATGCGCTGTTCAAGGATACGCGCGTCATGGAGTATTTGGGGCGACCCGCAGATTCACTCGCCCACTATGAGGATATGGTGGTGCGTGCTCGCGCCGAATACGAGCGGGAAGGTTTCTGCCTCTACACGGTGCTGGCCGACGGTGAGGTGGCTGGTTTCACCGGAGCCCACCGGTGGTTAAATGATTGGGGCCCGGCTGGAGAGATTGAGCTGGCCTGGCGGCTTGGGTGCGCCTTCTGCGGTGAGGGCATCGCCACCCACGCCGCCCAGCAGGTAATGGGTGAGCTTGCGGAAGCTGGGCATCAGCAAGTATTTGCTGTTATTCACGCCCGCAACCGGGCGTCGGTGGCAGTGGCTCAACGTTTAGGGATGCACCAGCGCAGCAACTACGAGGCGCGGGTAAACGGCTTGACCTTGCCCATCACCGAGTGGGGCACGGACCTGTACCACCGGGAACAAAACCCGAGCCAGCACCGTTATAACGACGACAGCTCATAAGAGAAGATTTGAAGGAGTGGCAGTGGGAAACTCACTACCGGGTGTCGGTAAAATTGCGAAGAATTGGCGTCAAGTTCTCAAGCCCGAAGAGTACGCGGTACTGCGTGAAGGCGGCACTGAACGTGCTTTCACCGGCAAATACTGGGATACGAAAACCAAGGGTGTGTATTCGTGCCGAGCCTGTGGGACCGAGCTTTTCCGCTCTGCTGAGAAGTTTGAGTCGCATTGCGGCTGGCCCTCTTTCTTTGCTCCACTCGCCGAAGATCGTGTGCGGTATCTGGAAGACACCACGTTAGGGATGCGGCGAGTAGAGGTACGTTGCGCCGCCTGCGATTCGCATCTGGGTCACGTGTTTGAAGGCGAAGGATACGATACTCCGACTGATCTGCGGTATTGCATCAATTCTGTCTGTCTCACATTGGAACCGCAAAAGTCGTAAGCTAGAGCTATTTACGAGACAATACTGCTGTTAGCCCGGTGCCGGTCCTTGGGTTTTCGGTATATTTGAAGAAACATGTAACGCACAGCGGCAACGGGTAGAATGGTGGAGTCATTGTTTTCAGCCCCGTAGAGGGAGCTACCAGAAACGGATATTCAAGGAACCACTTTCAGATGAGTCTCAGCCCGAGTACCGAGCCTATCAAACTCCCACCTATGCTCGGATTACCTGCTGATTTCACGGTTCCTGATGTTATTCCGCTAACTACCCCGTCAGTTCCGGTCCCCTCTATTATCAACACGGAGAGGGCGCTTGAACGTGCTGCTGAATCTTTGCGTGCTGCATCCGGTCCGGTTGCAGTCGATACGGAACGCGCACAGGGTATACGGTACGGGATCAGGGCTTTCTTGGTTCAGCTAAAACGCGAAGATAAACTCTACCTGATCGATCCCGAAGCTTTTTCTGACCTTAGGATCATCAACGATGCTCTAGCAGATGCCGAATGGATTATTCACGCAGCAACCCAGGATTTTCCAAGTCTGGATCTTCTTGGAATGCGGCCGCGCCGTCTCTTCGATACCGAGTTGGGTGCTCGTTTAGCGGGTATGGAGCGGGTGAACCTGGGGGCAGTTGTCGAAGAGCTTCTGGGGTACAAACTTGAGAAAAAACACTCCCAAGAAGACTGGTCGCATCGTCCTTTACCGGAGTCTTGGCTCAACTACGCATGTCTTGATGTTGATGTACTGGCAGATTTACGCGATGCCTTGGAAGAGGTTTTAGAAGACCAGGGAAAACTTGAGTACGCCCGCCAGGAATTTGCCTATCTCTGTTCACTACCGCCCGCTGACCCTGCTGCGAAGAAAGCCGAACGGTGGAGGAAAACGAAGGGACGGAATACGCTCCGGTCCGTACCGCAACTAACAGCCCTGCGGAATCTTTGGTTCGAGCGCGATAAATTAGCGCAGAAGAAAGATATAGATTCTAAGGCTTTACTCTCAGATGCCGCACTTGTTGAGGCTGCCCAGAAAATGCCTCGTAACGTGCCAGCTATCATGGCAATTCCGGGGTTCCGTACCCGACTGCTGAAACGTGAAGGCCCCCGCTGGGTGCGTGCAATAGTATCAGCTTCTCGGGGCGAGGACCCGGCGCCCTATACCATTCCTGCGACTGCGCCTCCCCCGCTTAAGGCTTGGGAAACGAAACGCCCTATTTCGCTAGAGATTCTTAATGAAGTGCGGAAGATAGTACAACGAGAGTCAGAGCGGCTCAATATTCCAGCACAGAATATTATCAGCGCTGACTGTATACGGCGTCTGTGCTGGGATCCGCCCGAGCCTTACTCTCAAGAGGCCCTTCTTGAGGCTCTTCGCTCGCACGGTGTGCGCCCGTGGCAGGTTGAAATCCTCGCCCCGGATCTTCATGAAGTTTTCCAGCGACACCTTGGCTAATGCCTTAACACATGGATCTCTCAACCCAAGAAAAATATGGAGGCGCGCGCCACATAACAAAACGGCTTATTCGCGTGCATACGATTTATCCTCTAGATTTATAAAAGAGCGACACGCAGCCATCCCACAGGTACGGTCGCCTCAGCATCACACAAGCCCGGCTTCACACACCGGGGAATTCAAGGAGGAACGATGAACGAAGTACCATCGTGCACCTGCTCGTGCGCACAATCAGAAATTTCTGTACACGAGCCAAACTCTCAGAGCATTCAGGATCTGGAGCATAAACTTTCGCGCCGAAATGCACTCGTAGCGGGGGCCACAGCTACCGCAGGAGCTCTTGCTTTAAGCGCCTGTGCTGAAGGTTCCAGCGGTGGTGGCGGAGGGGGCGGTAACGGTGCTGCCGGGCCAGAGTCCCCCACCGATATTGCGGCAGCTTCGGAGGTACCCGTCGGCAAAGCGGCGAAACTTACCAAAGGCGGCGTTACCGTTATCGTATCTCAGCCTGAAAACGGTGTCTTCAAGGCTTTTAGCTCCACCTGCACCCACCAAGGATGCCAACTCAACGTACAAAACAACAGCCAAATTGTGTGCCCCTGCCACGGTTCTCAGTTTGCGCTCGCCGATGGCGCAGTCAAAGGTGGTCCTGCCGAGTCGCCGTTGAAATCCTATAAAGCAGAGGTGAAAGATGGCAGGATCATTGTTGGAGGATAATACCTTTCACATATGGGTATTGACGGTATATTAGTTTTTAACGTCTAGATTTCATGTCAATAAAAACGTTGGGGTGTGTGAAAATCTACACACCCCAACGTTTTATTTTTTTGCACTCGGTCAAGCACCACAAAAAATTACTGAGTATGCCGAGGCTTTTGCCCTTCTTCGCGTGCGAAGGGAACCTTATCACCCGCAAGCTGCGCGAGAATATCGGCAGTAATGGTTTCAGCGCACAAACCAACATCTTCCAGGATTTCCTCACGTGACGCATGCGGTATAAATTCTGCCGGTAAGCCGAGCTCACTCAACGCCGTGTCCACGCCAGCCGCGCGCATCTCTTGGCGAATGCGTGAACCCACACCGCCCGCACGCACACCATCTTCGAGAGTCACCACGATGCGGTGGTCTCGCGCAAAATCCACCACCGAATGCGGAACCGGCATAACCCATCGCGGATCAATCACCGTCGAATGGATGCCCTGCTCGGCAAGGCGTTCAGACACTTCGAGCGCTACCCGTGCCATAGCGCCAACGGCAACAAACAGCACATCGCGCTGCCCAGTTTCAGGATGCGGCCGCCCGGTGCGGGTCAGCACATCCACCCCGTCAGAGCGGCGTTCCAGGGCAGCGATATCCTCCCCCACCGACCCCTTTGGGTACCTGACAACGGTCGGTGCATCATCAATAGCGACGGCTTCACGAAGCGCTTCACGAAGCGTCGCAGCATCGCGTGGAGCGGCCAAGTTTAACCCAGGAATAAATTGCAGAAGCGATAAGTCCCACATGCCGTGGTGACTTGCGCCGTCAGGTCCAGTGATGCCGGAGCGGTCAAGAACCAGAGTCACGCCCGCCTTGTGAAGAGCAACATCCATCAAGAGCTGGTCGAAGCCACGGTTTAAGAATGTTGCATAGAGTGCCACCACAGGGTGCATACCGCCGTATGCCAAGCCCGCACTCATAGCAACGGCGTGCTGTTCTGCGATACCAACATCAATGACTCTGTTCGGATGCGCCTGCGCGAATTCACGTAGGCCAACAGGAATGAGCATGGCACCGGTAATGCCTACAATGTCTTCGCGTTCATCTGCGATCTGTTTGATCTCACGACCGAAAACACTCGTCCATGACTCTTCGGTGCTGGTTGATACGGGCTTACCGGTAAGAGGATCAATCCTGCCTACCGCATGGAATTGGTCATCATCATTCGCACGTGCCGGAGCATAGCCGTGCCCCTTCTCTGTAATAGCGTGCACAATCACCGGGCCGCCGTAGTTCTTAGCGGCACGCAAGGCGATCTCAACAGCTTCTTGATCGTGCCCATCAATTGGACCAACATATTTCATGCCGAGATCTTCAAAAATACCCTTGGGGACCACAACGTCCTTAATACCGACCTTCATGCCGTGCAGCCCCCGGTAAATCATCTGCCCCAGCGGGCCGCCACGCTGCAGACCACGGCGCATAGCATCAAGCGCCCGATCATATCGATGGTCAAGACGCATACGGTCAACCTGCTGCTGCACCTCGTGCTTAAGTGCCGTCAGCTGGTTAGCAAAACCGCCAATAGTAGGCGCATACGATCGACCATTGTCATTGACTACAATAACGACTTTACGACTACGGTCGGCAGCGATATTATTCACGGCTTCCCAGGCCATGCCTCCGGTCAACGCACCATCACCGATTAAAACCACCGTATAGCGGTCATTTTCTCCGTTGAGAGCGTAGGCGCGTGAAATACCATCAGCCCAGGAAATTGATGATGAAGCGTGCGAGGACTGAATAATATCGTGTTCAGACTCGCCACGATCCGGATACCCCGACAACCCGCCCTTTTGGCGCAGGGTGTCAAAGGCGTGACGACCGGTCACCAGCTTGTGCACATAGGACTGATGCCCTGTATCAAAGAGAATAGAATCGTGGGGCGAATCAAAAATACGGTGGATACCAAGAGTCAGCTCAACAACACCAAGATTGGGGCCTAAATGACCACCCGTTGCAGAAACATTCGTTACGATAAACTGACGGATCTCTTCAGCGAGTTCACGCAGCTGCTCGTAGCTGAGGGGGCGCAAATCCCGAGGTTCACGAATATCGGACAGGAGCCCTGAGGATTCCTTGTTCGCCTCGTTCTCAGCAGACATACACTCTCCTTCTGCACGGTTGAGGTCAACAATGTACCTCTAGGTCTAACAGTTAAATTCTAACGGGTTAGGTTATATATACCCATTTGAAGGTTGCCGAAAAAAGTCATGGTTACCGTGTTCGCCATCTTAGGTACATACAGTTTTGCTGTCTCTACGAGAATTTACTTATGACGTTTTGACAGACGCGCTGGACGAATACGCGCAGGCGCACGGTGAAAAAGAGCGAGCGTCTCAACATGATGCGTATTAGGGTACATATCAAATGCCCGGACCTGTACGAGATCCCAGCCTAGTTCACGCAAAATAGCTGTATCGCGTCCCAAGGCTGCAGGATCACATGCCACATATAGAATGCGCCCGGGCTTGAGTTCGTTGAGGCGTTCCAAAACTTTGCGGTTAGCCCCTTCGCGAGATGGGTCAAGTACCACGGCATCCGGGGTAGGTATCTGGCCAAGGCTATGTGCTGCTTTAAGATCCTGAAGGCTTTGCGCAACGTCTCCGCGAATAACCTCAACACGGGTTTCCTTGGAGTTATCGCTTCGGGAAGGACCATCCGGCGCGAAGTTGGAACGCGCATCACGGTGCGTTACCGGGGAACCTTCAACGCTGATAACCGTTCCTTCTGATCCGACAGCATCCGCGAGCGCTGCTGTAAATAGTCCAGCACCGGCGTATAGGTCGAGGGCGCATTCGCCTAAGGTTGGGCGGAGCATGGTTAACATGGTGCCCATGAGAGTTGAGGGGGCACAGCGGTGAATCTGCCAGAAGCCACCTGCGGAGACCTGATAGCTGAACCTTCGCGGGCCAAAACTTACTTCCTCAGTTACCGAACGTAACCCACCGCCAAGGAGTATATCTCCCTGACGCACACGCCGATAAGGGCTATGCACGCTGGGCTGCCCCGAACGCTTGCTCGGTTTTGCCTTCGATCCGCTGTAGGGGGTGAAGAAAAGCGAGATTTTACGCTTAGCAAGCTCGCCCCAAAGCTGGATGCACTGCCTTTCAATCTCTTTAGCGACGTGGGTTGGCTCAAACCGGGGGTCAACCATGAACTGGAGCAGAATACGCCCGCGTGAAGACAACGTTGCTTCTAGTTCGCGAACGCCTAGCAGGTTGAGCTTGTGAAGTTCTAGATCACGTAATTCGCGTGCCACGAGGGGAAAATCAACGACGGGTACCGGCTGCGAGCTGTGGTAGGGGTACATGCCGATGCGCCAATACGTGGTACCGTCTTCAATGCTTTTAGCGGTGGTGTACCGTATACGAGATCGCCAGGAGAGGTCGCCTTCGACGAGGTCTCGATTAGGCATAGACTCAACGATAAGGTTTGTTAAGAGTGGTGATTCTAGAGGGATGCCGCCTAGGCGATGAAGCTGAGTTCGTACGATCTCGGCTTTGTAACGCCGTTGTTCAGAGGGTTCTAGGTGTCCATATTCCATCCCACCAAGAAGCTCTGCTATGCCGGTGAGTTTCTGACGTTCTTCGGGGGTTTTGAGGGCATCTGCCTGCGCCCAGGGATGCTTACGGCGCACTGGTGCAGGCACTTTGACAGCTACAACATCTGCAAAGTAGAAACGGTTTTTGGGGCCTATTGCGGTGATCCGAACTTGGGCTTCTTCACCCACTACACCGTGCCGTACGAAAACGACCCCGGCGTGCGTACGTGCAACGAGTGCACCTCCGTGGGCGGGTGTTTCACAGGTTACCTGGATTAGATCGCCTATAGTGTACCCCTGCTCCGAGGTAACGTTATCCGCACCGGAGTCACGTACTGTGCTGGTTTCAGGGGTGTTCACGCGTCTTCTCCTTACAGAATTCTGATGTGAAGCATTCTACACCGCTTATTTTTAAATAACCGTTCAACCCTGCCATAAGCATGAGAAAATCTCAAGGGTTCTCATGGAATATCACGTTTTTTCTGTGTGGGTTGAGCCCCGATACATCGTATCGTTTTTATGAGAGTGAACGGAGGTATCAATGTCCTCGGTATCAATGGACGTTGCATTCTCATGAATGCTCCACGGAACAGTCACAAGAATAACATTAGGCTCTTGCTCTAAAACTTTCTTAAGCTGTTTGACAGTTCGCGGATGAATGAGGCGCTGCCACCAATGTTCCGGAACAAACTCTGGAATGTAAACGGCAATAACATCCCGCGATGTATTGTTCTGAATACGGCGCACATAGTTATGTACGGCTTGGACGGTATCGCGGTAGGGTGAGTCAATCACCGAGAGTCGTACAGGAATCCGCATGCGATCCCAGCGAGTCTTCACATCGTCAAGAGTGGCCTGGTCGTTATTAACGGTCAGAGCTTCCAGCGTTGAAGGATGGGATGCGCGCGCATAGGCTAGGGCACGAAGCACGGGTTTGTTGAGATCTTTCGTGTAAACAATGGCGTGAACCCGTGAAGGCAGCGAGGATAGATCGGCGGATTCTAGATCTTCATATGGTATTTCTGCCGCTTTGATGACGGCATCGTAGTGTTTACGGGTTATCATCATGCCCCCGAACAAGGTAGCGATTATAAGAAGCGAAAGCCAGGCACCTGCCATGAACTTAGTGACAATAACAGTAATGAGTACAGCGGCGGTCACGATAACCCCGATGATACTGACGGCTAGGTCACGGATCAGGTGTCGGCGCGAAGTAAATGCCAGTGTAATGCGCAGTTTTCGGATGCGGTAGCTCACTACCGATCCCTGAGTGAGCAGCATCGAGAGGAACATACCCACGAGATAGAGCTGAATGAGCGAGAAAATATCCGAGCCAAAAAGCAGCGTTAGACATGTTGCCATAACAGCCAGCAGGAGAACCCCGTTACGGTAGAGGCCCACAGAGTTGATACTCCGTAACTGAACTGGCAGATACCTGCGATCAGCGAGAGCAGATGAACTCAACGGAAAACCGATAAAAGCTGTAAAAGACGCTATGGTCAGCACTGCAACGGTGGCAAAAACAAGCAACTGAGGTATGAGCGGGGCACCATCATAGATAGCGAGTGCTATCTGATAGAGCGCGGGTTTCTGGTGGAAGAATTCGCCCGGCGCGCGCCCCTCAATCAACAAATATTGTGTGGTGTCATGCACCATAGTAACGCCGGTAACTTGGGCTATGTAAAGTATGCTGACGAGAAGCACACCCGTTATGGTACCCATAATCATGAGGGTGAGGGCGGCATTATGTTTTTTGGGGCGCCGGAAAAAACGCACGGAGTTTGAGATCGTGGAAACTCCGGAGAGCGCAACGGCACCCGCTGAAAAAGACCGTGAGATCAAGAAGAAGAACGCTATGCCAATCAGCTGTGAATCGACGTTTTCGGGGAGTACCGAGTAGTTTGCCGATTCTGCTTTAGCAAGCACACCCATCCAGGATTTGATAATTCCAATGCACAGCGTAACGCCTAGGATCGCGAGGAAAATATAGAGCGGCCAGTGTGCTATCTTTCCCATGAGTTGTAGACCGCGCAGAGACACTACGGTCAAAATAATGATGAGCAGTATTGCGATGGCGCTGCGATGATCTTGTAGTTCTGGGTAGAGTGCCACCAGGAATGTTGCCGCCGACGACATGGAAACGGCAACCGTAAGCACGAAATCAAGAAGTACCGAGGCTCCCAAAATAACGGCGGGTTTGCTGCCCAACCGCCGGTGCACTAGTTCAAAGTCGCCTTCAGCAGCAACCTGATTAATGTTGTATCGGTAGGTTCCTACGATCATAAGACCTACGACGGCGACCGCTAACCCAACCCAAGGGGCATAGACAATGGCTGCGTTACCAGCAACGGCGAGCATCAGAATAATCTCGTCGGCGGCGTATGCGACAGATGAAATACCGTCAGAGCCGAAAAGGGGTAGGGCAAAACGCTTAGGCAGCGACATGGCCGCTACTTGACGCGAATCTACCGGCTTACCGGTGAAGGCGCTGCGAATTTTTTCCCAACGATATTTCACAGGTTTAAGGCTATCCGCCTGCGGGGTAAAGCTCAATTTTATTTGCTGTGTGTTTCGCAGGTCATCGGGCGTTTAGAGGTCTTACTCGGTACACTTAACAGGAAAACCGGTCGTCTGTTGAGGAGGAAAGCACATGCCCCATTTCGTCATTATGGGTTCTGGTCGTGTGGGAGTTATGCTTGCCCGTACTCTAGAGGCTTCGGGGCATACGGTAGCCGTTATCGATCAAGATGAGCGAGCTTTCCAGCCCTTGCGTAAAGGGTTCAGCGGGCAGTTGGTGACCGGTGTCGGTTTTGACCAAGAAACGCTCAAACAGGCGGGTATTTCGGATGCGTACGCTTTTGCAGCTGTATCTTCGGGAGATAATTCAAATATTATTGCCGCCCGCGTTGCGCGTGAGACTTTCAAAGTAAAAAATGTTGTTGCCCGAGTCTACGACCCAAATCGTGCCGAGTTCTTCCAGCGTCTAGGTATTCCCACGGTAGCCGCCGTGCGGTGGTCAACGGATCAGGTGCTTCGTCGTCTGTTACCGGAGCAGGCGCTCAAGGGTGATTTTCGGGAGCCATCGGGCAGGCTCATGCTTACTGAGATTCCACTGCATGAACAATGGGCAGGTCATGCCCTCGTGGATATTGAGCGTGCTGCCGGGGTGCGCATCGCCTACATTACCCGATTCGGTGAAGGCATGCTTCCACGCCCAGATACCGCCTATCAACAGGGAGATACCGTACACATTATGATGCGCACGGACGATATTAACGAAGTCTCTCGGATTCTTTCACGGTCGCCTCGTACTGATGAAGACGTCGAGTACAGTACCGATCCCCGGCTGGATTGGTTCCATGCGAAGCCGATAGACCCGGCGCAGCACCCCAGCGACCGCCGTCGCCCGAAAGCATAAGGAGCTTATAACATGAAGGTACTTATTGTTGGGGCCGGTTCCGTGGGGGCATCTATCGCTAAGGAGCTCAAGGCGAATGGGCACACTGTCACTATTATTGATTCCAAACCTGAGATGAAAAAACGTACCGACCTGCCGGGGGTGCGCTGGCATATTGGTGACGCCTGTGAGCTATCTGTTTTGCGCCAGGTTCATCCGAATACCGCTGATGTGATTGTTGCCGCAACCGGTGACGACAAAGTTAATCTGATGGTATCTCTACTGTGCCGCAGCGAGTTTGGTGTACAACGCACTGTAGCGCGTGTGAATAATCCCCGGAATGAGTGGCTTTTCGACGATGCCTGGGGCGTGGACGTGGCAGTTTCCACTCCGCGTTTGATGACGGCTCTCGTGGAGGAAGCCGTCGAGGTGGGCGATGTGGTGCGTTTGCTTACGCTTCAGGCCGGCGGGGCGACGTTGGCGGCGTATACGGTACCGCTCGATCATCCTGTGATTGGCTACAGGATAGACCATGTGCAATGGCCAACCGATACGGTACTCACCGCCATCTTGCGCGATGGTGTTCCGGTTGCTCCTTCCGCCGATGTTGTTATTGAGGGTGGCGACGAACTTTTCTTCATCACAACGCTTGACGGAGAAGACCAAATTCGGGCGCTCTTCGCCTAGGTTATCTCTCTGCCCCTCCTAGATCACCAACGAAAACGAGCTATTTCTCAGCTGAAACGCGCAGAATATAAGTAAGGGGTGTTTATTTGCCGAACCTATAGTGATATGCGCCCAGCGGCACTTACCTATGATGTTTCAGCCGGATCAGATACTCGCCACGCCAGCCAGATACCCGCCGCGTACAGAGGCAGCCCCATAACGATGCGCATAGCACCTAAGACTTCGGTAGCGTTCATATAGTAAAGCGGTATTTGGATCGCAAGTCGCAACAGCAAGACAGCCGCCATAATCCACGTTGCCAGCTTATAGGCTTTCAAACGTTCGGGTTTCTGCCGCCAGGTAAGCTGCTCTCCTCTGATATACCCGAAAATGAGTCCCGCCAGAGGCCAACCCACGATAATCGAAGCTATGAACGCAACACTGTAAATGCCGTTCGTCCAAAAACCCGGCAAATAGTAGTCGGCAGCGTTCCCTGTGCGAAAAGCAGTGAAAGCACAAATTGCAACACCCACAATACCCGACACCGCAGGTATGAGTTTACTGCGCTGTATAAGGCGCAGCACGGTAAAAATACCTGCAGCTGCTACCGCGATAACTAAGGCCAAGTTTAAATCTTTGGTGACCGTAAAGAAGATAAGGAAGAGTAATGAAGGCAGAGAAGTTTCTACGAGTCCACGCCACCCGCCAATTGCATGGAGCACATCCACATGACCTGACTCTGTGCGGCGGATATTGCTTCCCAAAGAAGTACTTAGGCTCTTACCTAATGACTCTTGCCCCGATATCGAGTTTGTCTCTGCACTCTGGGCGCCGTCAGAGGCATACTGGTTATTCGAATGCTGAGGGTCATGTGGAGTATTAACCACGTCGAGGATCCTTTTCTAAGAAGTATTGGGGAACAATCTCGTATCGGGGGTTGTACATCACGGGCGGATACGTGTGCGTTGAAATAACCCCAGAGCACCGCAACAGGCACCCCGCCAGTAAACCAGGAACCACACGCTGCCCATGCCAAATAAGGGTTACTCTTTCTCCCACAGAAAACGGCGGACGTGAGGGGAACCGCACTTCTAAACTCTCCGTCATGGGGTTCTTCCCCAAAACTGATTGTTGCTGGTCTCCATCAGGCATAATGGTCTCAGCATTCTGCGAGTCTTCCTGCTCATCGTCAAAGTCTTCGCCAGGAGGCTCAACAATGGGCATACCAATCAGGGCTAGAGGACTGGCCCATTGAAGCGGTTTTGACTTCGCCACGATAAGTTCTGCTTGGTAGAGCGGTTTATCGTGAACAGCAGGAATCCAAACCTGATCGATACGGCCAGCTAGGCGAACACGAAAACGTTCGGGGTACTCCGTCTCAACTTGAGAAGAAGTCCCCGAACCGGGTGCAGCGTGGCTGTTATCTATGCGCGGCATTACCCAATCTCTGTAATCTCGGGTCCGCGACGAGGCATTGGGCGTAGTTCGCGTTTATCCTCGTTCTTCTTTTTCTTCGTTTCAGTCTCTCGACTACTCACCTGCTCCTCAGGTTCCTGCTCTTCATCATATGAGTCGTCTAAGGTATATATCTGTTCCGGCATCGTCATGGGTAATAGCTCACGTGGCGGGCGGGGGTCGTCGCCACGATTGACAATAGCGGTACGGAAGACCTCTTCAATCGCTTCAGCAGCTTCTTCATTGCCTAGAACGGCCTCGCCAGAAATAACACCGCGTAAGAACCAACGCGGGCCATCGACGCCAACGAATCGTGCGATGCGCTCCCCTCGTTTCCCGTCCTCAGTCGTAGCGGGAAGGCGGGTTAGCATCTCGGCGCCGAACTCGCCCGTATACATTTCGGCGGTTCCACCCTGCGATGCTACAGACTCGGCAAGATCATGCCGAATATCATCCCATATGCCAGTACTACGAGGCGCTGCGAATGCCTGAATCTGGAGGGTTCCACCAGCACGAATACAGGTTGCGGCAATTACAGCTCCCGTACCTTCGTCCATCTCAAGACGCAGATTTAGACCATCAAGCATCTTAATATATAGAGCACCAAGGTCGATGTATTCTTCGGTATCATCAACCTCACCAATATCGTGGGGGCCTTCAGAACGGTCGTAGATAACTACCTCGGGCTCTTCATCATCACGATCGACCTTGTTAAGGCTGGACTTAGACTTAGCTTTGGTTAGCTCAGCATCTTCTTTATTGGAGTCTTTAGAAGTAACCTTAGTAGTTTTCTCTTCTGCTTTCTTACGCTCATCGTCAGAGCTTTTCTTGCCAAAACCAAACACTGAATATCCCTTACTGGTAGATGTTAGTGCGTCTCATATTGTATGCAGATATTGTATATTTCTTTGTGCGATCAAAGTCTATTATCTGCCGAATTACGCGGTAAAAGATTATTTCAAGCCGCTTGAGCCAAATCCCTGAGATCCTCGTTCGGTTTCGTCAAGGTTCTCTACCACCACAAAATTAGCGTGTTCATAACGCTGAATAACAAGCTGGGCAATACGATCACCACGCTTGATCTGGAAAGACTTTGCACGATCCGTATTCAATAACGTCACCATAAGTTCACCGCGATACCCAGAATCGACAGTTCCCGGTGCGTTAACAATTGTGATGCCGTGTTTAGTAGCAAGCCCCGAACGCGGATGCACCAACCCTACATATCCTTCGGGAAGAGCAATAGCAATACCGGTAGGTACAAGTGCTCTCTCTCCAGGCGCCAGTGCAAAATCTACTCGTGAACGCAGATCTGCGCCCGCATCACCAGGATTGGTGTAAGACGGTGCTGGGAGCTCTGCATCAAGCATTTTAATCTGGACATCAATGGGATTAATCATGTCTTTCACTCTACCGAACATACGGGGGCTGCGTCATCTCTACCCCCTTAGCGTACAGGAGTTTCACATAAGTACTGCACGGTGCTGGAGTGCGCAGAAAATAACCTCGGTTAGAATGTTGAATATGATTTTCTGCTCGGATGGTGCACACACTCTATTTTCTAGACGCCATCTGAACAGGTACCCAACAAGCTTAGAAGGACTATTACGATGGCTTCTTCGTCACCTCATACGCTCTATTATGAGCGTCTTTCTCCTGGACCTGGCATGTGGTTTCTCACGCTGTGTGCCGGAGGTGCATCTTATCTGGTGGGCGCCCCTATTGGTATTCCGGTGGGTATTATTGCTGCTGTCGTTGTTACGCTTCTTCTCGGGTGGATTTTATATTTTTCTGCACCCACTATTGAAATATCGCAGGATTGGGTTCGTGTGGGGCGAGCAAGTATTGAGCGTGCTTATGTGGGTGAAACACAAGCATTTCGTGGCGAACAGGCCCGTATTGCGGCTGGTCCTGACCTTGATGGGCGCGCATATATGTGTTTTCGTGGCTGGATTACACCAAAAATCCGCCTCGATATTACCGACCCTGCCGATCCAACCCCCTATTGGATTGCTTCAACCCGTAATCCCGAAAAAATAGCCGAGATTCTAAACGGCTAGTTTTCTTCTCAGCTAAAAGGGCGGTCTCCCTAAGGAAACCGCCCTTGAGTCGTATGGTTTAGCTTCTTATCCTTCGCATTCTACGCAGTACAACAGACCGTCTTCTTCACGCGCAATCTGCGAGCGGTGACGAACCAGGAAGCAGGATGCGCAGGTGAATTCGTCTTCCTGTGCGGGCAGAACCACTACGTTGAGCTCTTCATTGGAGAGATCTGCACCGGGCAGCTCAAAACTTTCTGCCGCAGTATTCTCATCCTCATCCACCGCCCCGGACTGCATCTCCGAACGGTGCGCGTTCAGCTCTTCGTAGGATTCTTCGTTCTGTTCGTCATCCTGCTTGCGGGGTGCATCGTAATCAGTTGCCAAACTATCACGCTCCGTCGTTTTTGGTGGGCTGAAATCCTACCGCCCACGGTGGTCTAAATAGGTAGTACCCCATCACATATCGGCGTGTTATGCGACGGCGGCATGCAGGTATTGTTCACTATTGATACCCATTTTGTCTAATCGGGACGCAGTTAGTGAACTTTTAGCCGTCATAAAGGCCTCTTGGAAGATATCAATTTAGGATTTTTTCACGATGTTTTGGGGGTTTTACTACCGTTTTTTGCGGCTCTCACGGTACCCTTGGTAGGTAACTTTATGTTTTTAAACCGGCATAACGGCATGGTTGTGGTGTTGCCCCACCCATGAATTTGGAGGTTCTTATGCTTGAATTGCGTCTGATTGGCGTACATGATGACGGTGAAAATCTGGTGCTTGAGTCTGCTGACGGCACTAGGTTTCTCCTTCCAATTGACGCGAATCTGCGCACAAGCATCACTAAGGCACGACGCATCCAGCCGCTTCGCGGGCGAGGTACTAAGGGGTCTTTCGGTCCGCGTGATATTCAAACTCGCTTCCGACAGGGTGCAAGCGTAGAAGAAATTGCTGAAGAATCCGGTTGGGAACCAGAGCGCGTGCGCAGGTACGAGTGGCCTATCGTGGCGGAGCGCTCGCACATTATTCGCGCCGCTCAAAACGTGAAAGTGGGGCGGCGTGATTCAGCTTCTGGCATAGGGCAAATTCCTGTCACCCTCGCGGCTCGTATCGCCGAGATTGCGCACCAGCACGGTTTTGAGGATGCCACCCAGGATTGGGAAACTCGGCAGAAAGAAAACGGGCAGTGGCGAGTCGAAGCCGACTTTGCGCTCTCCGATGAGGCACGCGCAAACTTGTCTGAGAAGGTGCGGTTCCCCGCTCGTTGGACCTACAACCCGGCTAATCAAGGGTTGTACGCATCAAATGAGGCAGCATACTTCCTGATGGGAAGCCCGGCTGCGGTGGCAGCTGCGGCTAAGAAAACTTCTTTAGACGGCGAAGATGAAGAGCACGAAGAGCATCCGGAGGCAACCGCCCCGGTGCAGCAGCGGCTTGTGACTACTCATACGACTCCGGTACACGTTAATGCGCCTACCTCTTCTTTGAAGGGCGAAAGCCGTGACGAACGTAAACTCAATGAGCTTCTCGAACGCGCCCGCTCGGTACGCCCGGTTACTCCCGTGGTGGAAGAGCCGGAAGTGTATGAGCCTGAACCGGATACACCGCAGTCAGTTGAATCCGTTGATGAGCATGACAGCGACTCAAAGCCCGAGCATGCTCATCACACTCCGGAGCCCAAAGGCGAGCATCACCAAAGCAATCGTGATGGGAACAAGACTAGTTCTTCGAAGAAGCAGCGCCGAAGCATTCCCGCATGGGATGATATCCTTTTCGGCGGGCGTAAATAGTAGTTAATTTCTTACTAGGATTCCTGAAGACACAGACAATTTAGCCTGTCGTCCTTAAAGCTACGAGGTCGGCAAATACCGCAGAGGAATAAGACGCTCCGCATCGGTCAGCGAGCCATGCTGCCCCACCATGGCAAGTGCGCGTTCCTTCTGGCGGCGCATATCGTAGAGCGCATAATCATCACGAGCGCAAACGATCAGATCGCCAATTCGTTCTCGCGCTGCATCACGAATTACCGTGCCGTAGTAGCCCCGCTCATACAGGTCATGCGAATCTAGCACCCAAGCATGCTCACCCCAGTGCCGAACCCAACATTGTGCGCTCTGGCGACGGGCATCCGGTGAAGTATCGTGCAGATAGAGCTGCACTGCTCGCGGTTCCCCTGCCGTCATAGCGACATTTTCTAGTAATTCTTTGGTCGCCGAATAGTCGATGCGGTTTTCCTGCGGAACATTTACCATGCCGTGATCGGCCGTGAGGAAAATACCAGCCCACGCCGGGGAACGTTCGGCAAGACGGCGCAGTGCCAGGTTAAGTTCTTCAAGTTGTTCAAGCCATTCGTCACTTCCCGCACCGTAACGATGCCCCGCTTGGTCAAGCTCTCCCCAGTAAAGATATATCAAGGTCGGTGTGCGCGAGGCCAGAAGTTCGCAGGCATAAGTAATACGAGCGTTATAGTCGGCTGCGCCTACAAACTCGCCGCCGCGCAAGTTTGCTTCGGTGAGTCCGCTCCCCCGGTATTTCTCCAGTGAAATCGTCACCACGCGCCTATCGGTACAGTACCGCTCGAAAACGGTGGGCAGGGGTTGCCAGGCGTGCGGATCAACATTCTTATCCCACCCCGAAAGATGGTTCATCACGGTATTCGTCGTGGGGTTGCGAACCTCATAGCCAGCAATCCCATGAGCCCCCGGCGCGGAGGCGGTGCCCAGCGAACCCAACGACGCTGCAGTCGTGGTGGGGAATGCCGCATCCAATGCCCCTAAAAAGACTGTTTTCTTTAGATAAGGCGCATAAGATCCGTAGCTTTGCAGCAGTTGTTCTCCCAGACCATCGACCATGATCAGGCAGATATTACGGAATCCGTTTGGGTCAGCCCCAGCTTCAGTTAGTCGCTGTGCCAGGTTGAGTGGGTCTGCGCCCAGGCTGAAATCTGGTTCATCATCTAATGGGTGCTGAGCACGCGGTAAGCTTCTTTGCGCTACCAGTGATGCGGCCGATTCGAAAACATCTGCCACGCTGTTGCTTCCATAGGCAGGTGGCGGGGGCACCGGATTTCCAGCGTAATCGAGGTATTCAGACATATCAGCGGCTTTCGCTCACCTGAATATGTGCACGGTGTAGGGCGCGGGCGAACTGCTGCGCTTGAAGGATAGCTTCGGGACCGTCCGCTGTTGCCGAGACGCGCAGGGCTAAATCTTCTCGGCTGGCGTCACCACTATACCCGTGATCTGCGGTGCAGTGCGGATCGGGGCAGGTAGCGGGTGCCAGTTCCAGGTGCAGCGAGCCCGTCCATGCTATCTGCATCGAAAGTTCGGTGGGGACCGTTCCGGGCTTATATGCCTGCGGATTATCGTACCCGTAACTAATAGTGACGGCACGCAGAGAACTCAGCTTAACCGCTTCAACGCCCACATGTGCTACGGTCTGCTGCCCTTCTTCTTCAAGGTGCTGGTCGTCTAAATGCGCTAGAATCAGCAGAGATCCACTAACAACTAAAACCGTGATATGGCGATGCAAATTATTATGGCTGAAATGCGTTTCAACCTGCACAAAATGGGATTCTGGTTCTAAACCGGCAAGAGCTTCATCAACAATGTCACGCACTAAATCTGGGTAGAAACCTGCACGTTCGATATCGGCCGTGAGCTTTTCCCGCGGATCATATGCGGTCGCTGTCATGAAGACTCCTTAGGGTCATAGGTAATAAGGCAGATTCGTGTGCGCATGTGTGGTGCCGTTGTTAGACACTGTAGTTTATACCTTAGTGCTTTACATGCCGCCTGTGCTACTTTGAAGGGCATTTGGGCGGATTTTTCTGCGCTACCTGTAGAATAGAATTACGAATACGCCCACCCCACATTGGGCGCATTATTGTGCGCCTCAAGGAGAGAAATGGCACGCCGCAGCAAGTCCGCCGTTGAAGATTACCCGGTTGATATTGTCGAAAATATTGTCGATATTGATGTCTCTGCCGAGATGGAATCCAGCTTTTTGGAGTACTCCTACTCGGTTATTTATTCGCGTGCTCTGCCGGATGCGCGCGACGGGCTGAAACCAGTGCAGCGGCGCATCCTCTATATGATGCAGCAAATGGGGCTGCGCCCGGATAAGGGGCATGTGAAGAGTGCCCGTGTGACCGGCGAGGTCATGGGTAAACTGCACCCGCACGGCGATGCCGCTATTTACGATGCGATGGTGCGTTTGGCGCAGTCTTTTGCGATGCGCCTGCCATTGGTGGATGGGCACGGTAACTTTGGTTCGCTAGACGACGGCCCGGCGGCTGCCCGCTACACGGAGGCACGTATGGCCCCCGCTGCGACGGCGCTGACTGCGGATCTTGACGAAGACGTTGTTGATTTTGTGCCGAACTACGATAACCAGTTCATGCAGCCGGGCGTGCTGCCAGCGGCGTTCCCTAACCTTTTGGTCAATGGTACGACCGGCATTGCGGTGGGTATGGCAACGAACATGGCTCCGCATAACCTGCGCGAGGTTATTGCGGGTACGCGGCATTTGATTGCGCACCCTGATGCCACGCTCAAAGAGATTATGAAGTTCATTCCCGGCCCTGATCTGCCCAGTGGCGGCACGATTGTGGGATTGAGCGGTATTAAGGATGCCTACGAAAGCGGGCGCGGCACGTTCAAGACCCGTGCCAAGGTCTCTATTGAGCAGGTGACCCCCCGTAAACAGGGCATTGTGGTGACTGAACTGCCGTATATGGTGGGCCCGGAAAAGGTTATTGAGAAGATCAAGGACGGCGTTAACGCCAAGAAACTGACCGGTATTTCTGATGTGGTCGATTTGACCGACCGCAAACACGGGCTGCGCCTTGTTATTGAAATTAAGAACGGTTTTAATCCGCAGGCTGTGCTGGCCTCGCTGTATAAGCACACGCCGTTGGAGGATTCTTTCGGCATTAATAATGTGGCGCTGGTGAATGGACAGCCGCAGACCTTGGGACTGCTTGATCTTCTGCGGGTGTATATTGATCATCGTCTGTCGGTGGTGCGCCGCCGCACCGAATTCCGTCTGGGTAAGCATAAGGACCGTCTGCATTTGGTGGATGGTCTGTTGATTGCCATTGTCGATATTGACGAAGTTATTGAGATTATTCGGTCTTCGGATGAAACCGCGCAGGCTCGTGAGAAATTGATGGCGGTCTTCGATCTGACGGAGGTTCAGGCGAACTATATTCTTGAGCTGCGTCTGCGCCAGCTTACGAAGTATTCCCGCATTGAGCTTGAGGCTGAGCGCGATAAGTTGCGCCAGGAGATTGCTGAACTGGAACGTATTTTGGGTTCCGATTCTGCGCTGCGTGAGCTGGTATCTGACGAGCTTGCCGAGGTTGCCGAGAAGTACGGCAACGATCGCCGTACCGTTTTGAAGACGAAAGACGATATGCAGTCTGCGATTGAGGCTGTCTCAAACGGTGCCTCAAAGGCGAAGAAGAGCCTCGGGTTGGCGCTTGAAATTGCCGATGAGCCCTGTTGGGTGCTGCTGACGGCTTCCGGCATACTGGGGCGCACGGTAGGTAAACCGATGCGTGAGGCTCTGGTTGATCCGGGCAAACGCATTAAACATGACGTCTTCACCTCTATTGTTCCTACGACGGCGCGGGGCGAGATTGGTGCGGTGACCTCTACGGGGCGCATGGTGCGCCTGTCGGTCATGGATTTGGTGGTGTTCGATGATTCTTCGGGAACTCCCGTATTGACTACGGGGGTCAAGGCTACCGAGGTTGTTGCCTTGGCAAAGGGTGAGAAGCTGGTGGGGCTTGTGCCGTTGAATGAGGTACTTGCACTGGCAACGGCGAACGGCGTGATTAAGCGCGTGAACCCGGAGTATCCGCTGAACCAGACGGAGTGGGACGTTATCAAGCTCAAACCAAAGGATACGGTCATTGCCGCAACCGTGTGCTCTTCCGACGATAATGCCCTAACGTTAGTCACCCAGGAAGCGAAACTTCTGACCTTCGATGCGGCTAAGGTTCGCCCGCAGGGCCGCGCGGGCGGCGGTATCGCTGGTATTAAGCTGGGCGCACAGGATGCGGTAATTGCGCTCGGCGTGACCGCCCCGGGTTCTGCCGCCGAGGTTGTGACCGTCACGAACGGGCAGGACGGTATGGCGAGTGCGAAGGTCACTCCCCTAGCGGAGTACCCACAGAAGGGTCGCGCGACCGGTGGCGTGCGGGCACATCGTTTCTTAACGGGAGAGTCGAAGCTGGCGCTGGCGTGGGTTGGCGTTGGCCCCGCAAAGGCTGGCACGCCGGGCGGTGTAGCACGCTCCTTGCCGACCGAGCACGGTTCACGTGACGGCTCGGGTGTGCCCCTTACTCAGGCGATCGGCGCGGTAGGCCCCAACTATGCGGCTATCACTGAGCAGGCAAAAATGGCGTCTGACGGAGAAAAGTTGTTCTAGCCTTTTTTAGTTGGGTCGCTGCTATTTTCATCCGTTGTTGCAGGTAGCAGTGTTGCTTCCATGCAAGAAGGCAACACTGCTACCTTTAATGTGAAGTTTTAGGCGAGACCTAGGATTTTTCCAGCTACCGCATCAAGGAGAAATAGAACAGGCATGACCGAACCGAATAAGCCCCTAGAGCAGATGACCGCGCAAGAGCGGCTTGACCTCGGCATGAGCCACTACAGAGAGGGCAGATTTGATGAGACTATCAAAGCCTTGTCAAGCATCCGCCGTGAAGAAGCCGACCCCGGAACCTACGCAGAGGCACAGCTCGGCCTCGGAGTCGCCTATGCCGAATCAGGCGAGCGGAAACAGGCCATTAAAATATTGTCAAACATCCGCCGCGAAGAAGCCGACCCCGAAATCTACACACAGGCACAGCTCAACCTCGGAGTCGCCTATGCCAAATCAGGCAAGCCGGATCAGGCTATCACTGTGTTATCAAAGATCCGCCGCGAAGAAGTCAACCCCAAAACCTATGCACGGGCACAGCTCGGCCTCGGAGTCGCCTATGCCGAATCAGGCAAGCGGGAACAGGCCATCACTGTGTTATCAAAGATCCGCCGCGAAGAAGTCAACCCCAAAACCTACGCACAGGCACAGCTTGGCCTCGGAGTCGCCTATGCCGAATCAGGCAAGCGGGAACAGGCCATCAAAACCTGGTCAAAGGTTCGCCATGAGGATGATCCCAAAGTCTATGCATTGGCACAGCTTGGCCTCGGTGCTGCCTACTACGCCCAGCGCAAGCTGGATCAGGCCATCAAAACCTGGTCAAACATCCGCCGCGAAAAAATCGCTCCCGAAACCTACGCACAGGCACAGTTCAACCTCGGTGTTGCCTATCACGCCCAAGGCGAGCCAGAGCAGGCCATCGTAGCCTGGTCAAACATCCGCCGCAGCGATGACTCCAAAATCTACGCACGGGCACAGTTCAACCTCGGGAACACCTATAAAGACCAAGGCAATCCGGAGCAGGCCATCGTAGCCTGGTCAAACATCCGCCGCGAAGAAGCCGACCCCGAAACCTACGCACGGGCACAGTTCAACATCGGCAAAATTTATGAAGACAAAGGAGATCTTGAGCGGGCTAAAGAAGCATACTGCAATGCGCAAGATTTCTTCTACTATAACTATGAACGTGTCAAAAGGATTCTTGAATGTCCCCCAAAAGTCATTAAAAAACTGCGTGGCATAGCTGAAAATACTGATGAAGTCCTAAAGTCTCTTCAGATAATCCCAGATTTTGAGTCACAGGTTGCACATTATAGTCGAGCATCAACAGCTTTTACCCTACTTGAAAAAAAGAGAAAAGATCAGAAGCCATCACATTTCCGGCTCAGTACTATTCGTGGTGTTAATGACCCGACGGAAGGGCTGGTTCTAGGAAAATATTGGGCGCAACAAGGTATCTCAGAAACTATACATACGAATGACACCGCAACCTTCATTAGCTGTTTTACCTTTAATCACGACAGCCTTAACCAGTTTCGCCTCTACGGAAAAGAGAATGGGCAGGAGGCAACAGGTGTTAGCTTAGTGTTCAAGAAAGAGTTTTTTAGCGATCAGTCAGATACCCTGGAGTTTATAGCTGCCCCCTCAATAGATCCACCTAGTAAGTTGGGACAAGATAGCTCCAAGGAAACAGAAAAACCAGAAAGCAATAAATTAATAGGAAAGTCTACACTCTACCGCTGCATTTACCTGGATCCTGAGACCTGGTATTGGACTTTAGCCCAACGGGACAAATCCACCTTTTACCGCGAAAATAAAAAGGCGGCAAAGGATCAGTGGAATGAATATTCCGCAAAAATTTCAGGAATAAAAGGTTCCGTTAAAAATTGTTTATTTGACGATAATAATTCTGTTTTATCTATGCTTAAATCCATCTCCGAAGAATTAGAAGAATCTAATGCACCTGAAGAATCTCATACATACAGCATAGAAGAGAAACAGAAAATTCTTGAAGCCATCCGGTTTATCCTTCTCCCCTTGCAGTACCTGGTGAAACATATTGCTTTCCAGGAGGAACAGGAATGCCGCATCATGTACACTACTCATCTTCACGATGAGAAAATCCATCATGATTGGAAGACCCAAGAGATGTACGTCGAGTATGAGGAGCCTGTACTGCCACATATCGATAAAATCTATCTCTCCCCTGGCTCGGCGAAGTACCAAGATTTCTTCCGCATCCTGCTCGATCAAAAAGAAGATGACGAACCAGACAAAAAAGAAGACGAGATTGAAAGCAAGGTTCGTATCTCTCAAAACCCCTTTAGAAACAAGGAGTAAAGGAGTAGGGAGCCTGCACAAGGGGTCTTCCTCCACCTGAAAACATGATGTCTACCCGCAAAAACTTATTCTAATCTTCATCTTTCTACGGGGGCGTCAAACTTCACACAGAGGTTGCACACCGTTACTCTTATATATATGCGTTTCAGGCAGGATCTTATGCCCTGCCCGAAATTCTACAGACACCGCCTATGGAGATCACCGTGACCGAAGCAGAGAACCCGTTAGAGCAGATGACCGTGCAGGAGCGTCTTAACCTGAGCAAGGAGCACTACAAAGCTGGTGCTTTCGATAAAGCTATCGACGTGCTGGGCACAATTTCTGCCGACGAGAACCCGCAAGCCTACGCAACAGCTCAAAACAATCTGGGTATCGTTTACCGAGACCAGGGCAAGGTAGAGCAGGCGGTCGAAGCCTGGAACCGCATTCCCAAAGATGTTCCCGAACTATATGCCAAGGCGCACAATAACCTTGCCTCTGCCTATATTAAACAGGGCGAAACTGATAAAGCCCTTGAAGCGTGGAAGAACATTCCCTCTGCTGCCCCAAAGCAGTACGCAATGGCGCAGTTCAACCTAGGCGTGACCTACGCGCAGCAAAACAACGTTAATGAAGCTATCGAAGCTTACCAGCGTGTTCCCAAGGATGTCACCAATCTTTATGCACACGCACAATACAACCTGGGTGCCACCTACACACAACAGGGCAAAATGGACGAGGCCGCTGAAGCCTACAAGAACGTCCCTGATGCCGCCCCCGCAAAATACGCGAAAGCGCTCAACAACCTGGGTGTGCTTTATGAAGGGCAGGGTAAAGCCGAACAGGCTTCTGAAGCCTACCAGCAGGTACCCAGCACCGTTCCTGACCAGTACGCGATGGCTCTCAACAACTTGGGCGTAACCTATTACAACCAAGGCAAGACAGAGCAGGCTCTCGAACTTTGGGAGACCGTTTCTGCCGATATTCCCGAGCAGTACGCGACCGCGCAGATGAATCTGGGCATGGTGTACGACAGCCAAGGAAAGCTAGAACAGGCTATTGCCGCGTGGGAGCGTGTACCCGAGAGCTTACCGGAACGCTACGCTTCGGCACAGTACAATATCGGGACTTCCTATGTGGAGCAGGGTAAACCGACAAAAGCAGTCGAGGCTTGGGAACGTATTCCTGCCAGTGCCTCCGAGCCCTATGCAGTAGCCCAATATAATACCGGACTTATCTACGAAGAACAGGGTAATATCGACGATGCCCTAGTGGCATGGGAACGTGTTCCCAAGGATGCTTCTGAGCACTTCTATAAGGCTCAATTCAATATTGGCGGGGCCTATTACAAACTGGGTGAAACGGACGAGGCAGTTGCCGTCTGGAAGAATATTCCCGAGTCTGCTTCAGAGCAGTACGAGATGGCACAAACCAACCTGAGTATCATCGCCGAGAACCAGGAAAAAGCCAAGGATAGCGGCGAAACCGAGCAGCAGGACGGGAGCGCCGAACACCAAGAAAAACCCTCCGAACAGAAGAAGCAGAGTAACGAGCAAAGCCAGGAAGGCTAAGATAACGTGAGGATTACTCCCCTCACTATCAGCGATGTTCTGATTTTGCGCGGCATTGCCCGTGACACGTTTACCGAAACATTTTCAGAGGCAAACAAAGCCGAAGATATGGACCGCTACCTTGCGGAGCGGTTCTCAGAAGATCAGCTCTCTCGGGAGCTCAGCAATCCTAATTCATTCTTCTACGTTGCCGAGGTAAACGGGCACGTCGTGGGTTACCTCAAGCTCAATACTGCACACACAAACCGAACCGCAGGCGGCGGACGCGCTCGAAATTGAGCGTATCTACGTGCTGAGCAACTATCACGGAAACGGTGTTGGGCAGGCCCTCTACCATCACGCCATGAGCGTGGCAGAAGACCGAAAGGCAAGCTATGTGTGGCTAGGGGTGTGGGAGCATAATCATCGAGCCCTGCGCTTCTACGAGAAAAACGGGTTCACCGCCTTCGGTACGCATATTTTTCAGCTGGGTAACGATCAGCAGACGGATATCCTGATGCAGAAATCTGTTGCCGCCTAAACGCTGCGCCTAGCCTGATTCCCTTCGGCGGTTAGGATATGAAGGATGCGCTTATCTTCACGCTGAGACTCCTTCCCGTATAGTTAGAGAAAACAGTTTTTGCTTGAGGGTAAGCCCCGGCAAAATTAGGTGCTTATCAACACCTGGTGCAGGAAAGGAAATCATGGTCGATCAGCCTCATGCAGAGATGCAACGCTACGCCCAGGAACAGGTAGATCTTGGCGCACAATACTACGAACAGGGTCTGCTCGATCAGGCATGTGAAGCGTGGGAGAAAGTACCTGAAAGCGTTCCCGATCAGTACGCCATCGCGCATGTAAATATAGGTATTGTCTACGACGGTCAAGGCCAGCATGAGCAGGCCATTAAGGCATGGCAGAAGGTTCCCGAAAGTGAGACTCAGCCCTATGCCGTGGCACAGTACAATATCGGATCTGTGTACGAGGCTTTAGAGCAGGATGAGTCTGCTTTAGCGGCATACAGCAAAGTTCCTAAAATAGATGTTCTGCACTATTCCATGGCGCAGTTCAATAGCGCCGTGCTCCTGCACTTGCATGGTAACCTGACCACGGCTCTGAGTACCTATCAGAAAATACCTGCCAGTGTTCCCGATCAGTATGCACGAGCACAGCTGAATTTAGGAGTTTTGTACCAGCAGATGGGGCACAATGACCAAGCTTTTGAGGCGTGGAAACGTGTTTCCCCAGATTTCCCTGAGCTCTATGAGGTGGCTCAGTCGTATCTGAACGACGAAGATTCCTAATAGTTCAACAACGGTTGCGGTGAGGTATTATCACCGCAACCTGCTTTTAAGGCGTACCCTGTTTACTCGCTCAGTACCGCCACGATTTCTTGAACAATCTGCCAGTTTTCGTTGCGCTTTTTCCAGGTGATAGTGAATAGAAAATCCTGCTCCTGCGAGCCCTGATTCATCCTGCGTTTGAGCACAATAGTTCCAGTTTCACCGTCAGAATCGGCAAAAAGTATGGTGTGCGCTGTGTTCAGGGGTGCGGCGCCGCTGTCTTTGAGGGTTTGAAAGAAATCGATGTTGTCCTGTTTCGAGAGAATCTGCACGGTATTATCCAGTAGAATCCGCACAAATTTTAGGTCATCGGCATACACTCGCTTCAGAAAATCAATATCGTAGCTGGTACCGCGTGAAATCAATTCTTCGGTGAGTGTTTTCATCGTTTCGTCAATCATGATGCCCTCGCTCTCTGACATGGAAATACGTACAAGCTCAGCCTAGCATCTGAAAGTTTCATTCCTCATATTCATCAGGTATGCTCGTCTTATGACTGTTTAGTTATTGTCTTATGACGATTCCGTTCCATGTATTCGTGTCACACCCCGTAGTGTGAACACGGCTATCTTTAGCACCCATAAAACATAATTCTTAAGGAAACAGTCATGACTATCCCCTGGCTCCCTGCAACTCAAACCGCTCATAACCCTCAAGCGGTGGCACGTATCCTCAAGACCCTGCCTGAATGGTTTGGACGTGAAGAGTCCAATGCAGAATACATACATGATGCTGAACGACTGGAAACGTGGACGGTAACTCATCCAGAAACCCACGAAATTGTGGGTATCATGCTTATCGTCCAGCACTACCCGGTTGAGGCAGAAATTCATTTGCTGGCAGTAGATGCTGCCTTTCACAGATACGGAATTGGTACTTCCCTAATAAATGCATTCGAAGAAGAGGCACGTAACCGTGGTATCAGGCTGATACAGGTAAAGACGCTTGGAGAATCTTTTTTCAACGAACCGTACCAACGCACCCGAAATTTCTATAAAGCTGTAGGGTTTTTGCCTCTTGAAGAGACAGACCTGTGGGGCGAAGATACTCCCTGTCTGATTATGGTAAAAGCAATCTAACTAGCTTGACGTACATAGAGCGTAGGCTTCATCCTTCCAAAAGCTTACGCTTCTCAAGACGTCTAAAACGGGTTCTAACATTTCTTGAACCCCTCACAACGTCATGTATAGACCTATTCCAATGTAACAACCGCATCGCAGCGGGCAATATCTTCGGGGCGGTGCGAAACCAAAACAGTTGCCGTTCCGCTGGTGCGAGTTGCCGTGTCCAGATCAGCCATAAGCGCCGCAGCTGATTCAGAATCTAAATGCGCGGTAGGCTCATCCAGCAGAAGCACCGGAGATTCCACGAGCAGGGCACGAGCCACCGCAAGACGTTGCCGCTGGCCTCCCGACAGGAACCCGCCACCAGCACCAACACGGGTGTGCAGGCCTTCCGGCAGGGTGCTGTACCACTCCCCCAAACCTACACGCTGCAGAACTTTTATCATTTGTTCTTCACTCGGGCGATCAGCACGATCGCGCGCCAAGAGTAAATTACCTTCAAGAGTAGATTCAAAAATATGCGCAGCCTGTGGGCACCATGACGCATACCCGCGGAGCTGATCGTTCCCCAGTGCTTTCCCGTAGGAGCGAATTTCGCCAGCTTCCAACGGCAGGAAGCCCAAAAGAGTCGCCAGCACGGTGCTCTTCCCCGAACCTGAGGGACCGGTAATTCCCGTCCACTTTCCGGTATGCGCCGCAGCGTTAAGATGCTCAAAAACGGGCTTGTCCATGCTCGGCCACCGAGCGGCAGCATCGACAAGTTCAAGAGCAGGTTCCTGCCCCTGAGGGGCGCGAACACGCCCAGCATGAGATGTATCCTGTGTATCGTCCTCAAGGTCTGAAATACTATTTTCATCCGCAATACCGGGAGCGATCTGCGCCAACAACACGGCGAAAGAAGGCCACAAACGCACCGCTTCTATATGCTGCACAGAGCTTTCTATCATCGCCGTACACATGAGAACCACAGCGGCAGATTCCGGAGCACCTACCGTTCCCGATACCGCTAACGGATACGCAATAACCGCGCACCACAGTGCCGCTCCAAACCAGCTCAGGGTCACAAGCGCCCTACCAAGACCTTGGGCATACGAGGTGTGAGTCAATGCGGCAACATTGCGGTCATTCAAACGTGTTGCAGCAATCTCGATGCTCGGCGCAACCCCGTTAGCGCGAATATCTTCTGCAGCGCTCAGTACACCAGTGCCTAAACGCAAAAGCTCAGCTGTACTTTCCTGTGTGGTTTCCTCAGCGTGAGCGTCCGCACGCGTAACAGCCCACGGCACAAGAATTGTTGTTATCAAGGCTGCGAGCGCTACGGGCACAATCGCCTGAGGTAGCACAACAACGGTGGTTATTAGTGCTGTTACCATCACAAGTACATGTGCGGCAGGTGGAATAAGAACACGCGGAATACTGTCACGCAGCTCATCTATTCCGCCAATAAGCCTTTCCAGCAGGGCGTCACCGCGAAGCAGGGCCCGCACGCTGCCAACGTTAAGATAGGCACCGGTCCACGCGCGCACACGCAGAGTATTCGCTGCGGTCAGGACTTTGGCGTGTGTGAGCAAACGCTCGGCATATCGAGCACAGGCACGCCCTAGCCCGAAGAAGCGCACGCCCACGATAGCTACCATAAGGAACATCATGGCTGGACCTTCGGCTGCACGCACGATAAGCCATCCTGAGAGCGCGGTCAGAGAAATTGCGGCAAGGGAGGTGAGGGCGGCAAGAATTACCGGCGGCAGTCCCTGTAATATGCCTAGTCCCGTAAGATTCCGCAGTGTTTTGAGGGTCTTCACGACTCCGAGAGCATGTTCTGTGCTTTCTCGAAGTGCTATTTCAACGGTGTTGCGTGCTGTTGAGCGATGCTCAGCAGAGGTATCGGCTGGGTCCTGCTTATGCGGGGCTGCGACTGGGATAATCTTAGGTGCCTCATTCTGGACGATGCTCCACCGATACGCCTGCTCATGCGATGGTTTCGCATGCGCTCCCTCGACTACTGCTGATGCCTGCACCACGTTATCGCAGTACTCGGTAAGTTCCGTTTCATGGGTCACGATTAGAACGGTTACTCCGCGTTCTGCGAGTGCGTCCAGGGACTGAGTTACAAGGTGGGCGGCGTGTGCATCCAGGTGGGCGGTAGGTTCATCTACTAGAACGGTCATCTGGAGATTTTGATGGTGATCGGCTGCACGGTGGAGGGCATCAATGCGAGCTAAGATACGGGCGCATGCCAACCTGCGCGCTTGACCCGCGCTGAGCGATTCGGGGCTGAGTTCGCTCAGGTTTTCGAGCCCGAGCTTCCACAGATAGTTCTCTAGGCGTTCACGATCTGAGGGGCGTATCTGTGTTTCCCCCGTGAGAAGTTTAGCCGCATAGTCCTCTTCGCTGCGATCGGCGCTGAAGGCGTAGAGCGCCATCTCGTGCAGGACCGTGGGGACGGCGAAAATAGGATTCTGCGGAATACTCAGGGTGCTGCCGGTACCTGTAACGCGGCCAGTTACTATAATCGGTTCGGATGCGCCGGTTGGTACCAATCCGTCGCGGACGCTCCCAGAAAGCACTCCGAGGAGCGTTGATTTACCGCATCCTGATGGTCCCAGAATGCCTACTAACGCTCCGCGCTGTTTTCCTGTCGCGCTTGGGCGCTTCGAAGTACGTGGAATATTCAGGTTTACTGAGTTTAAGATCTGTGTACGTCCGGGGTATGTGACCGAGAGGTTCTCAATCACAAGGTGCTCGGGTGTTTCGGGAGTCGTCGATACCTTTTCGCAGGAAGCATCCGCAGAGGCTTCTGGTACAGGAGTGTCAAGGACTATACGTGCAGATCGGAGTGCGGCTATGCCGTCTTCAGATTGGTGGTAGGCTGCACCTACATCACGCAAAGGCTGATAGCATTCAGGGGCTAGCAGGAGTACCAGGATTGCGATATCGAGTCCGAGTGTGCCCTGTACCAAACGCACTCCGATAAGCACGGCGATCAGTGCCACCGAGATGGTCGTGATAAGTTCTAAAGCGAGCGAAGACATAAATGCGCTGCGAAGCGTCTGCATGGTACGTTCGCGGTATTGTTCACCCAGCTTCCTAAGGGCACGAGTTTGTGCACGTTCACGCCCCAGCCCGATCAATACGGGCAGCCCACGGATGAGTTCAAGAATATGGTCTGATAGACGGTGCAGCTCGGCTTGAGCGGCGGCGGTATCTTCACGTGTGGTTTTACCGATGAGTATCATGAAGATGGGAATAAGCGGCAGGGTGCACGCTAGGACGAGGGCACTTGTGATATCCAATGAGAGCACAATAAGCCACAGCAGAACGGGCACTACGGCAACCGAGACAAAGGCGGTCAGGGTTTTAGTGTAGTAATCATCGAGCGCGTTCAGTCCCCGCGCCAGCAGAACGGCGGTTGCACCTGTACCTTCAGGGGTGTCTGCCCCTCCTGTAGCTAAGACACGATGCACAAGTTTTTGGCGGATACTTGCTTTGGCTCCTACGGCTGCACGCTGAGCACTTATGGACAGCGCGTAATCGGCGCCTGCACGTACAGCAAGCGCTATCAGCGCCGTAACGATTAGCCCCCATGTTATGGCGTTTCCAGTGCCAAGAAGATTGCCTAGCCCTAGAAGCCACCCATTGGTACTGTCGAGTTTCGCTTGTGAGTTACCCGAGAATTCGATGAGAGCGCGATAGGTTTCTGGATCGCTGGCAGCCTTTAGATGCTCGTGCTCGGCGGCGAGCGCAGTAAATCCGGCGTGGGCTGCCCGGGCAATGAGGGATGCGAGCGCCGCGCTAAAGATCACGGTTGCCAGTGTGTGTATCCCGGTGATAAGCCCGAAAATCCCTAGGTTTTTACGGGCGTCTGGTCCTAGCGGAGGACGTTTATCGTTGTTGCGCTGTGTTTTATTGGCGCGTGGGCTCACGTCTCGTTCCTTCCCTACCGCTAAAGTGAGTGTGGATATTTTCTCCGGCGTGTTTCCTAGTTTAGACACTGGTGGCGGGCTTGTCTGCCTTCGGTTTTAAAGTATTTCCGGCGCCTTCACATGTTGCTGAAAGCACCGGAAATACTTCTGTACCCTCCCGATTACCGGGTACGTTCTTGGCTATGCCGCCATGTTCGGGTGCGTCACCAGCTCGCTAGCATCGTGGGCATCGGGGATGTTTTCAACGCGCAAACGCTTGCGGAACACCCAGTATGTCCAGATTTGGTACACGATAATAACGGGCAGTCCCAATCCGCTCACAACGCTCATAACTCCGAGTGTGTACTCCGAGCTTGAGGCGTTTGCAATGGTGAGCGAATGAGCCGCGTCCAAGGTTGAAGGTAGTACGTTGGGGAAAAGAGCGGTGAAAATCGCCAGCGCGCCAAAAGCCATGAAGAAGCTCAGACCTGCGAAGGCACGGCCTTCGCGTGAGCTTCGGGCGCTTATCCATGCAAAGAGCACGGCAAATACGGCAAGAATAGTGCATAGCCAGGAAATACCGTTACCGGTTGTAACCTGCATGTACAGTACCCAGAGCACGATAGGCAAAAGCAGAAGCGGAAGCCAACGCACCAGGGCGGTGCGTGCGCGGTGGCGTATATCTCCATCGGTTTTCAAGGCAACAAAGGCAAGTCCTTGCACGAGGGCAAACCCTACAAGAGAGAGGCCGCCTAGAAGCACGGGCCAGGAGGCCCAGGCGAAGGCACCGCCTACACGGTCACCGTTGGCATTAATTGGTAAGCCAATGGAGGTCAGCGCAAGAAGCGCACCTACCAGTAAAGCGATGAAGAATGATGATAGCGAGAGAGTGATAGTCCAACCGCGAATCCATCGTTCATCGTTTTTCTTACCGCGATACTCAATAGCAACCACGCGGAAGATCAGGGCAAGCAGCGCTAAAGTTAGTGGAATATATAGGGCTGAGAATAGGGATGCGTACCATAACGGGAACGCCGCGAAGGTAGCAGCACCACCGGTAACAATCCAAACTTCATTACCATCCCATACGGGACCGATCGTGTTCAGAAGCAGGCGTCGCTCTTTCTCGTTTTTGGCGAAGATGCTCATGAGCATGCCCACGCCCAAATCGAAACTGTCGAGGATAAGGTAGCCAATCCAGAAAATACCGATAGCGACGAACCAGATGGTTGGTAGCAGTGGCTGCCCGGCAAAGATATTAAAGTCGAAGGTCATCGTTTAGAATCCTTACCCGCCTAGTAGGCGAACTCCAAGACATCGCGCTTATCGTGACCGCTCTTTTCGCCGTCCTGCTCGTGTTCAGAGCGCACGAGTTCGGGCATAGCGGCTACCACGCCGGCCTTAATGTATTTAGTCAGCAGGTAAATTTCGACCACCATCAGGATGCCGTATACCGTTCCTAGGGCGATGAGTGAGAATAGTATCTCTTCGCCGCTCACACCCGGAGAAACCGCTGCCGCCGTGAACATGAGGATGGACGGGTCACCCTCAGGGTTGGGCGCCACCACGAAGGGCTGGCGTCCCATTTCGGTGAAGATCCAACCGAGGGCGTTGCCAAAGAAGGGAGCCCAAATTCCCCACAAAGCCAGGGTTTTCAGCCACTTGGCTTCGGGAACGGTACCGGTTCCTTTTTTACGGGTAACCCATAGTACGTAGACGTACGAAAGTGCACCAATACCACCAAGCGTGATCATGCCTCGGAATCCGTAGTAGGTGACTTCCATAAGAGGCAAATAGTTGATCTTCTGCCCGGCACGCTCACCGTAGAGGGGGTTATCCGCCAGATGCGTACCGTATTTAGCTTCGTATTCAGGCATGAGAGTTTTCACGCCCTTGACCTCGGTGGTGAAATCTTCGTGGGCTAGGAATGAGAGTGCACCGGGAACCTCAAGCACTGCCTGCACCTTATCGCAGTCTTGAGAACCCAGAGAAGATATAGAAAGAACCGAGAAACCGGTGCCGTCATGGCATGCCGCCTCGGCAGCCGCCATTTTAAGGGGCTGCTGATGAATCATGAGCTGAGCTTGAGCGTGACCGCTAAGAGCCACACCAGAGAACCCGATGAGACCCACAATCGCGCCGATACGCAGGGAACGGAACCAAACCTTGTAGTCGGTCTTATCACGACCGCCAACTTCTGCATCTCCTACTACAACCTTGCCATCCTCTACGATGTCAATGCCGTCACGGCGTCGGCGCCAGAGCTTATACCAGGAAATACCGACCAGGAATCCACCGGCGACCTGAATGGCGCCAAAGATCACGTGGGGGAAGGTAAGAAGCGCGGTGTTATTTGTGAGAACAGCCCAAATATCAGTCATGCGGGGACGGCCATCGACCATTTCAACGCCTACCGGATGCTGCATCCAGGAGTTTGCCACCAGAATAAAGTATGCGGATACCCAAGAACCGAGAACCGCCATGAAGAGGCATAGGGCGTGAACTTTGGGCTTGAGTTTGTCCCATCCAAAGATCCAAAGCCCCAGGAAGGTTGATTCGATAAAAAAGGCAAAAAGACCTTCCATAGCTAGCGGCGCACCAAAGACGTCACCCACAAAACGCGAGTATTCACTCCAAGCCATACCAAACTGGAATTCCTGCACTAAACCGGTTGCCACACCCATTGCGAAGTTGATGAGGTAGAGCTTTCCCCAGAACTTCGTCATACGTTTGTATTCGTCTTTTTTCGTGAAGATATAGCGCAGGTACAGGAAGGTGACGACCATACCCAAGCCGAGGGTTAGGGGCACCATAAAGAAGTGGTAGACGGTCGTGATACCGAACTGCCACCGCCCAATGTCAAGGGGATCCATGTACATGATCCTTTTCTAGAATGTGTAAAGTCTACTGTTGGCAGACACGCCCGGGAGCGTAGCACACCTCCGGAAGTCAGGTGCACATATCTCAGGATGTCTTACATAGGTAAGGTAACGCGTTTTAAAAACGGCATGAACCAGGCAAGTTTTACACTCAGGTGTGCATGGCTTGACGAACCTATAAAGGTAGTTAACACAATTATTGATTTTTATGCGCTTTGACCCGTAGATATTGGGAGAAATTTCAAGATAAGCATCACGCCTTGGTGATGCCTTTCCTAAAACTTTCCAAGAAATCGAAGGTCAGCAATTTACACGTACTAAGGTGACTCCTCCAAATTATGAGGAGAGACACCTTTTTCTTATAGTCATACATGATTTATGAAGAAGGACACAGTGAGTATAATCACCAATATTTGCAGCGTCAAATATCTGTCAAAAAGAGGCTTCAACTCTCCTGCGTCAGATTGTTCACAGGTGCAAACTAAATATCAATATTGTCCTGATCGAGCTGATGCGCACCAGCAATAATAAATTCCTTACGCGGAGCAACCTCCGCCCCCATCAGGAGCGAGAAAGCCTGCTCAGCTGCCTCCGCGTCTTCAATTCGGATGCGGCGTAGCATACGATGCCGGGGATCCATCGTAGTTTCGGCAAGTTGGTCGGCATCCATCTCACCCAAACCTTTATAGCGCTGAATGGGCTCTTTATAGCCCTTACCCTCAGCCTGCAGCTGACTCAGCAGTTCATGCAGCTGACGTTCTGAATAGGTATACACCATCTCGTTCGGTTTACCTCGGTTAATAACCTCTACACGATGCAGTGGTGGTACAGCCGCATATACACGACCGTCTTCGATGAGCGGGCGCATATACCGGTACATGAGAGTAAGAAGCAGGGTACGAATATGAGCACCGTCAACATCGGCATCGGTCATCATGATGACTTTACTGTAGCGTGCCGCCTCCAGCTCGAATGTACGCCCAGAACCGGCACCAATTACCTGGATTAGGGCCGCGCATTCGGCGTTCGCCAGCATATCTGTTACCGAGGCACGCTGAGTGTTCAGAATCTTGCCGCGAATCGGTAGAAGCGCCTGATAGGCCGAGGATCGCGCCAAGCGGGCGGTACCCAGTGCAGAGTCACCCTCCACAATAAACAGCTCAGAATGCTCTACGTTTGTTGACCGGCAGTCCACAAGTTTTGTTGGCATTGAGGAAGATTCCAAGGCAGTCTTGCGCCTCTGGGTTTCCTTGTGAATACGTGCTGAGATGCGGGTTTTCATCTCAGACACAACTTTTTCACACAGAGCTGCAGCCTGTGCTTTCTCGGCGCGTGCCGTAGAGTTCAGCCGAGCCTTGAGCTGATCACCAACTACTTTAGAGACGATCTGCCGCACAGCCGGCGTTCCCAGAATTTCCTTTGTCTGCCCCTCGAATTGAGGTTCCGCAAGGCGCACCGTCAACACGGCGGTAAGACCTGCGAGGGCATCGTCTTTCTCGATCTTGTCGTTGCCAACCTTAAACTTTCGAGCGTTGTCGGCAAGATGCTTGCGGAATGTTTTGAGAAGTCCTTGTTCAAACCCCGTGGCGTGGGTTCCGCCTTTGGGCGTGGCAATAATATTGACGAAGCTGCGGATTGTCGTCTCGTAGCCAATGCCCCAGCGCAGAGCAATATCAACCTCGCACTCACGGTCAACTTCGGTGAGCTTAGAGCGCCCATCCGAGCCTAGAACGGGTACGGTTTCCGTAAAAGAGCCTCTGCCGCTAAAACGCCAAATATCGGTCACGGCAGAGTCATGGGCCAGGAATTCAACAAACTCGCTAATGCCGCCGTCATGCTGAAAGACCTCTTCGTAAGGGCCGAACTCCCCCGGAGTTCCAGGGATGCGCCGCTCGTCTCGAATAGCAATGCGCAGCCCGGGAATAAGGAATGAAGTTTGGCGTGCACGTGCCACCAAATCCTCGTAGCTAAAACGCGCATCCGGGGTAAAAATCTGCGGATCAGCCCAATACCGTACTCTGGTTCCAGTTACACCACGCTTGGCGCGCCCTACGATCTGAAGCGCAGGATGTTTCTCATCTGCAGGAGTAAAAGAGTCTTCAGGCTTAGGAGTGCGCCCGGAATCGAACACGCCCGGTAGCCCATGTCGAAAGGACATCTGATAGGTTTTTGACCCGCGATCTACCTGAACGTCAAGACGTGATGAAAGCGCGTTCACCACCGAGGCGCCCACACCGTGCAGACCACCCGATGCCGTGTACGATCCGCCGCCAAATTTGCCGCCAGCATGGAGTTTCGTGAAAACCACCTCTAGCCCGGAAAGCCCGGTTCGAGGCTCAACATCGGTAGGGATACCGCGACCGTCGTCCTGTACTTCAACAGAACCGTCTCGGTAGAGAATGATCTGAATTGACTGTCCGTAACCGGCAAGAGCCTCATCAACAGAGTTATCAATAATCTCCCAGAGGCAGTGCATAAGACCGCGGGAATCGGTCGAACCAATATACATGCCCGGGCGCTTACGCACCGCTTCAAGACCTTCGAGAACCGAGAGGTGTCGGGCAGTATAGTTCGAGGCAGCCAAGATGTTCCCTTTCGAAATGGTTTTCTTCGTAAGTCTATTCTATCGTGCACCGCAGGTAACTTGTGTTCACTCTCGTCACGGACATTTCATGTGTAGTCCATCCTGGACGCTGAGAGCGAAAGGGTCAGGGCGAAGGTATGGCACCGAGGGTATGTGTGGTTGGATAGAGTTACGACAATTCTAGGAACCTATGAGAACTTCAGTAAGGGAGATTTTCAGTGAATGCTCATGCAACTCTCGAATCTGTTGATTCGCGTACGTTGAATTCCCATGACCGTTGCGATGCGTGTGGTTCTCAGGCATATATTCGTGCGGTCTTGCCTTCCGGGAGTGAACTGTTCTTCTGCGGTCACCACGGACGTGCCCACGAAGAAAAGCTCAAAGGGCTTGAAGGCATCTTGTTGTGGGACGATCAGACGTCACGACTTTAGGGCGAGATTCCCGAGGGTGTGACATCCGCCAGTAAATTACCAAGGGTACGACTTCTTCTTGACGGAGGAAGTCGTACCCTTGAAGTTTCTAATGCGTTTCGCCGGTCGCCCGCGCCGAGCTTTCATGCCTATTAGTCACCATAATATTGGACGAGAAATAGAACTCTTCCGGCAGTTCGTTAGTCACAGGACCGTGCGGAAATTCGCTAATCTTAGGCACAAAATACCAGTCCATCAGCTCGGCGCTTGTCTGCTTCAGGAACTTACGCACACGCATGGCGCGCGCTACTTGACGGCGAAGTCGTGGGGTATCTTTCTGCGTCGAGGTAAAAATCCACGGTTTCTCGTATCCTTCAGCGACGGTACCGAAGGTAATCTGCAAGAACCCATCGTCGGTCGTGGAATAAAGAAGATCATTGGGCATAATATCGGTGAACGCGAGCATCCAGCTATGTCGGCGCTCATAGCATTCACGGGTTGTCTGCAAAGCCGCGATAAGGCGGTGGTCAATCAAGAGCTCTACCCGACGTTCCGTGATGTCCCCCAGCTTGGCGTAGTTCCCAAAAGCGCGGTTTGCGCCGGAACGACGCGGCCATTTGGTGACGGCTCCATGAGGAACTTCTCCCGCAAAGGTGAACGGACCGCAAATAGTACCGGCCAAACGTAACCGTTCAAAGGGTGCTGTAGGCAGAAAAGTGTAAAGCAACCTATCGGCGCTTACCGATTTGCCCCAGCGTGCAACTTCAAAAATAGTTGGTTCCGGTCCTACAGGGTACATACGGGGCATAGGCCGCCCATATTCGTCAAAACCCTCACGGGATTTTCCATCCGGCAGATAACCTTCCAGAGTTGCTCCCACCGGTCGAGTCCATGATCCTGAATAGGGTTTGACGATGCGCGGGTTCTGCACCGGAAGAATGCTGGTGCGTCCACCGAAGTAGGCGGGCATCCTTTCCAGATTGCGCCATGCGTATTTTGCGGCAACTGCTTCGCGCCACCAAAGGGGCCGTTTACCGGGGGTTTGCCCGCCCAAACAGTGCATCAAGACCCAAAACCCTGCCCAGAGAAAGCATAAAGCTGCGCCGCTCAGAGTTACGATACTTCCAACCAGTGCTGCGGTACCTGTCGCCCAGATATTGATGCCCACCCATGCTGTTAAGAACCCCCAGCATCCCATGGCATAGGGCCCGAGAGTTATCACTGGATCAACTACTTTAACAGCGGTGATAACACGCCGATTGAGCCCGCGCCAGATATAAGAGTATGCCCACAGCGCGGGAATCAGCAGAATAATCATTACAGCAAAGAGAACAATCATCAGGGCCTCAAAGCATATCTGTTGCCGTATATATTACTTACCATTGTGCCTTGTACCAGAATCGTTTTATACGATCTTCACGGTCGAAGCTGAGAAAGAGATGACCGCAACGTTCTTTCTTCAGAAGATGTCGTACATACCCGATTGATGTGCTAAAACACTCCGATCATGTGTCTTTATGAAAGAACCTCATAGGACGCATGATTATTTATGCTCAAGAGCTTGCTGCAGATGCGGAACTAATGCTTCAAAGGCACGAGCTCGGTGACTTATTGAATTTTTGATCTCTGCCGGAATCTGGGCACACGACTGGTCCGCATAGGCTCCATCATAAAGCGCGTTGTCACCATTAAGCTCCACCGGCATCATAATAGGATCATACCCAAACCCACCGTCCCCCTGCGGTGCGTGCAAAAGCGTTCCAGGAAGCTCACCGTACTCAACTGCTTCATACCCACCGAGCGCTGAAGGAACAGCGAGGGAGGCGGCACAGCAGAATTTAGCGGCACGGTGTTCATCGCTGATATCACAAAGTTGTTTCAACAGCAGGGTGAGATTCGCGGTATCGTCCCCATGCTCCCCCACCCAGCGCGCCGAAAAAATGCCGGGAGCGCCGTGAAGAACCTCAACGGAAAGACCCGAATCATCGGCAATAGCGATAAACCCTGTAGATTCTGCCACGGCACGCGCCTTAAGCAATGAATTCTCGGCAAATGTTACCCCGGTCTCTGGAACATCGGGGGCATTGATGCTGGCGGCATCGACCACATCGGTATCCACGTTCAGCCCAACAATACGGTTACGCAAAATTTCGCGAAGTTCGCGCAGCTTACCTTGATTGCGACTCGCTAAGACAACCTTAACCATAAAAGTATTACCCCTCTTCAAGAGATTCACGCTGTATCCGAGCAAGTTCGGCGGTGCCTTCTAAAGCAAGATCGAGTAAAGCATTCAGCTCATCACGGTCAAACGGTGCGCCTTCTGCCGTACCCTGAACCTCCACAAATTTCCCGGAACCAGTCACGACCACATTCATATCAGTTTCAGCACGCACATCCTCGGTATAGGGTAAATCAAGCATGGGAGTACCGTCGATAATACCCACGGAAATAGCTGACACAGAGTCTTTCAAAGGCTTAGCACTGGGTGAAAGCAGACCATTACGCTGTGCCCACGCGATAGAATCGGCGAGCGCTACATAGGCACCCGTGATCGAAGCGGTACGTGTTCCGCCATCTGCCTGAAGAACATCGCAATCCAGAACAATAGTATTTTCTCCCAACGCGTTCATATCGATAATGGCACGCAGGGATCGCCCAATAAGACGGGAAATTTCGTGTGTACGACCGCCAATCTTTCCCTTGACGGATTCACGCGAAGACCGGGTTCCTGTAGCACGCGGAAGCATGGCGTACTCTGCGGTTATCCACCCCTTTCCTTCACCTTTGAGCCAGCGTGGTACCCCTTCCGTGAAGGATGCGGTGCACAGCACCCGGGTATCGCCAAACTCTACCAGCGCAGACCCTTCGGCTTGGTTTGACCACCCACGAGTGATAGTGATGGGGCGCAGTTCGTTGAGGGCACGACCGTCGGCACGGGCTACAGAAGTCATAGTTCTCCTACTCTTCTTCCGGTGGAAGAGATATGTTTGACATGGGCGGATCGAGCAGTTCGATAACGTTCAGGGTTGAGGTTGGCGGATGCGTAGGCGCTGGCCTAGGATGCACGCGATAGCTTGCTGCAACCTCGGCAACGCCTACAGGTCCGCTGAATGCGCTTTGCGCCTCGGCACGGGCGATATCGGGGTCGTTCCACACTGGCAGGTGCGTTAACAAAAGGTTGCGTACCCCGGCTTCTTGAGCTGCTTCACCGGCGCGCTTACCGGTCAGGTGAATACCGCGCAACGCATCGTCACGTCCTTCTTGATAAGCCGCTTCGCACAGGAAAAGATCGGCACCGCGGGCAGCTTTGATGAGCCCATCGCATGTGTCGGTATCACCGGAGTAGGCAAAAAGTGTTCTGCCGTCCCGGCTATTGCAGGTAATACGTAGCGCGTAAGGATCTTTAGCGGGGTGGAGCACCCTAAAGGGTTCAACTGTGAAAGGACCGATTTCGACTTTATGTCCTTCGTCCCAAGTATGATATTCAAACTCGGTACTCATGCCCGGGTCTGGGTCAAGCCCGTGCGTTGCCGAAAGATATTCGTTAATGGCGGCAGGTCCGTAGAGAGGAATCCTGCCTTTGGGCCAGCCTCGGGGATCCCATTTCACGGCGACGTGCAAACCGGAGAGATCAATGCAGTGGTCAGGGTGAAGATGCGATATCAGGATAGCGTCAATCTCAGCCAGGTCTATGTACCGTTGAAGTACACCTAGTGAGCCGTTGCCCATATCCATGAGCACACGCCACGTGTGCCCAGCATAGTCGGTTGCTGAGAGCAGATAACAGCTCGCCGGAGAATTTGGTCCGGGAAACGAGCCGGTACAGCCGATAATCGTCAAGCGCATACGGGGTGTTTCCTATTCGGTGTGTGTGAAAGCAGCAAGACTTGAGTCGATCGTGACGGAAGGCAGTCCTGAGGCTTCTTCGGAGTTGGAGTCTTTCGTAGTGGCCTTTTCGCTGCCTGCTGGTGCGGGAAGAGCCGCCAAAGAGCCTGTGGGGAATCGTTCTGCCACAGATGCCGTGTGCCGCACATTGTGAACTTCTGGGCCCAAGAACCTACGCGCTAGGTTCTCGAAAGTCTCAGATTCGCCGGTCGCTAAGAATTCATGATGCGGATTCGTTTCAAGGTCAGGGTTCTCAATATTCTCGGTAAGAAGTGCCCGATAAACGTCTTTGGCGGTCTCATCTGCCGAAGACACAAGAGTTACGTCCTCCCCCATGATGTAGGAAATAATGCCCGTCAGCAAAGGGTAGTGAGTGCAGCCAAGTACCAGCGTGTCTACTCCCGAATCTTTAAGGGGCTGCAGATATTCTTCGGCAGTACGCAAAAGTTCGGGTCCGGATGTCACGCCCTTCTCCACGAACTCGACGAATCGAGGACATGCGACAGACTGCACCATAAGGTTCGGGGCGATCGCAAATGTATCTTCGTAAGCGCGTGAGGTTACCGTTGCCTCTGTGGCGATAACCCCGATCTTACGGTTGCGGGTCGCGGCTAGTGCTCGACGCGCAGCAGGCTGAATTACCTCAATCACGGGAATACCGTAGTGGCGGGTGTAGCGTTCGCGTGCGTCCCGAAGCACGGCAGCAGATGCTGTATTGCACGCAATAACCAGCATTTTTACACCGGAATCAACAAGCTCGTCCATAATGCGCAGGGCATTAGCACGAACCTCGGCAATTTTGAGCGGGCCGTAAGGTCCATGAGCGGTGTCGCCTACATAAATAATGCGCTCATGCGGCAACTGATCCATAATAGCGCGTGCAACGGTCAGACCACCCACCCCGGAGTCAAAAACTCCGATGGGTGCGCTTGATGTTGGACCAGCCGGTGGCGCGGGGGTTCCCCACGGGGTGCGGGTACGATATGGATTTGAGGTATCTAAGTTATCGCTCACGAACTTTACCTGTTTTCCTTCAGCATATGATGTACTTTATTTTCATTCTAAGGTGTTACAGATACTGTCCTGTTCTAGATAGCCGTCTCTGAGTCCTAAACCACCCTATAGGATGAGCCACATCAAGGTTCGGGCAGTGATGTTTCATATCGCATGCGGTACTGGATCCGTTAATCTGGAGGGCATCGTGCGATGCGTTTACCTTGCCTCTGAGCAGCACGTTTCTAAGACTGTGGGGTTTCCATCGAATCGAGCATCGCAACCATAAGTGAGTCCTGTACCCAGGTCACGAAGTTGTACACGACCGCCAAATAATCGTCATCGTTCTCAACCTTTGACCAGTCCGTGAGATGGTGCACCTGGTCTGCACGTTCTTCATCGATAATGTCTAAACGGCTTCCCAAGACTAAACGGATATCGTTAAGTGCAGACGCCCACGCATGCGCGTGCTCATCACTAAGCACAATGTCTCCCGCTTCAATATCGAAAGCGAGGAGACTCAGATTTGCCACCTTCGTGGCGCGTAAATCCTGTTCAGTGTACCGGCGATATTCCAGCGCCGCCTCAGGATCGCTACTTCCTGCAGGCAGTACTCGTGCCACCGCTGGATCGTCTGGGATGCTGGGATTCTCGACAATACCGATGAGAGCTTCAAGAGGATCATGATTTTCCGAATCCGGAGATTCCAGAAGAGCAATCACGTCTTCAGCTAGATCTCGAATAAGATCAAATTCAGCCTTCTCAAATCGAGCGGCATAGCCATGCGGTGTATGTCGAAAACCCTGCGCCATAAATTAGTTCTCCGCCTTTTCAAAGCTCGCCATCAAACCCCACGCGTGCATGGCCTGGGTATGCTTTTCCGCATCCTCACGACTACCGGTGAACACAACAGCCTTGCCATTATTGTGCACCTGGAGCATCAGTTTCTCGGCACGACGACGGCTAAACCCGAAATGAGCGCGAAAAACATAGGAAACATAGGTCATAAGATTAACGGGATCGTTCCAGACGATTACCTGCCACGGCGTCTGCGTTTCAAGATTTTCCTCAATCGTCGCATCAAGCTCAGTGGCATCTAGAGTATCGGTCGCAAGAACAGCCGTCACAGTGTGGTTGAAAAGATGGGTGAGCTTGTTGGTCATGCATAAGATTATACTCGTGGGGGCTTTGTTCCTGCGGGATTGATTCCGTTCAAATAATCATAAATATCTTAAAGTCAAATTTACATTATGTCGCGGACAACACATCCCGTAAAGGTAGTAACCTGCCTAACAGACAACTAAAATGAGACATATGGCAACTACCTCGCTTCTAACCGACCATTACGAACTTACGATGCTCCAGGCAGCACTCGCCTCTGGAACTGCGCATCGCCGCTGCACCTTTGAAGTCTTTACACGTCGCTTGCCCGCGGGCCGCCGCTACGGCGTGCTCGCGGGTACAGGACGCTTTCTCGAAGGGCTTCAGTCTTTCCGCTTCGACGACGAAGATCTATCTTTTCTAGCCTCTCGCAATGTTGTGAATGCGCAAACCCTAAAATACCTTGAGAACTTTAGGTTTACCGGCAATATTCGAGGCTATGTCGAGGGAGAGATTTTCTTTCCGCACTCCCCCGTTGTACAGGTCGAGGCAACTTTCGCAGAAGCCTGCGTCTTAGAAACCTACCTGCTGTCTATCTTGAACTATGATTCAGCTGTTGCATCTGCCGCATCACGTATGACTGCGGCGGCGGGTCACCGTCCCTGTATTGAGATGGGCTCGCGCCGTGCGCACGAACGTGCCGCTGTATCGGCGGCACGTGCCGCTGCTATTGCAGGCTTCACTGCAACATCTAACCTGGAAGCAGGCAGGCGCTATGGGCTTCACACTCTCGGTACCAGCGCCCACGCCTTTACCCTTCTTTACGACTCTGAGCGTGAAGCCTTTGAAGCGCAACTGCAATCGTTAGGGGCACGCACGACCCTTCTTGCTGATACCTATGATGTCGAGAATGCGGTACGCCTTGGCGTGGAACTCGCGGGCGAAGAGCTCGGCGGAGTCCGCCTAGACTCAGGTGATCTGGTGACATCAGCGCAGCGCGTGCGTGAACTTCTCGATTCTCTGGGCAACCACAACACCAAGATTACAGTAACGAGTGATCTTGACGAATACGCTATCGCTTCCTTAGCTGCCGCACCAGTAGATTCCTACGGTGTGGGCACCAGGCTGGTGACCGGTTCCGGTGCCCCTACCTCTGCAATGGTGTACAAGCTGGTGGAACGTGAAAATGCCGCTGGCGAACTGGAACCCGTCGCTAAAACCTCTGCTGGCAAACGTTCCCCAGGCGGGGCAAAGCAAGCCGCGCGCCGCCACAATTCCTTGGGCATCGCTACTGCTGAGCTTATCGGAACGGGGAACAACCCCGCTGCCCTCGAAAATACTCGCGACCTTATTCGCGATTTTGTGGTTTCTGGCGAGCTCCTGCCCGGTTTTACTGGCGAGGAGGCGGTACGCAACGCAACCGAACGACATAGCGCATCCCTAGCGGAACTTCCCGAATCCGCTCGTCGCCTTTCAGAAGGCGAACCCGTTATTCCCACTGAATTCATCTAGCCACAGCCCATCCAGATATTGCCAAGAAAGGGACTATACACATGGCAAAAGCGCTTATTATTGTCGACGTTCAGAATGATTTCTGCCCTGGCGGAGCCCTTGCAACACAGCAAGGCGCCAACGTTGCGTCGCTAATTAGCGAATACGTTGAGGAACACCATCACCAGTACGATGCCATTGTGGCAACTCAAGACTGGCACATTGATCCCGGTGATCATTTCTCAGATACCCCAGATTATGTGAATTCCTGGCCTGTACACTGCGTCGCCAACACCGAGGGGGCAGAGATTCACCCGAATCTTGATACCGACTATATCGAAGCATATTTCCGCAAGGGTAAGTATGAGGCGGCATATTCGGGCTTCGAGGGTCTTCAAGCTGCCGAAGATTCCGTGATGACCGGTGAGCACGATCCCGAAGCATCGTTGGAAGATGAGGCACCTAACACCCCGCTCGCCGATTGGCTCGACGAACATGATGTTAAAGATGTTGATATTGTCGGGATCGCGACCGACTTCTGTGTACTAGCGACGGCAAAGGATGCAGTAGACTCCGGGTACGAAACTCGCGTTCTGATTGACCTCACGGCGCCGGTTCATGAAGACAAACTGGATGATGTTATCGCCGATATGGAGGATGACGGTATTATCGTTGCGGAAGTGCTTTAGTCAGGCGAAAAATTATTCTACGAGCTCCTGCCCACGAACCAGTCCGCCAATTTATCCAGGCGAGCCTGAATTTGCTCCGCCGACGCCTGCGCGACCGCAGGACCACCGCAAATTTTACGCAGCTCATTATGGATAACGCCGTGTGGTTTGCCTGAACGGATAGACCAGGCTGCCACGTTTTTCGCCAGTTTATTGCGCATCTCTTTAAGCTGGCGGTGGTCCACAATTGCGGGAGCTGCTGTCGCTGGGCGGCGGGATGCATGTTCACGCTGGCGTGCACGAAGTAGAGTACCCACCTGGTCGGCATCCAGCAGACCAGGAATGCCTAAGAAGTCTTGTTCCTCTTCTGAACCGATCTCTAGACCACCCGACGAAAATTCGGAGCCATCGAAGAGCACGCCGTGGAAGGAAGCTTGCGAACCAATCGCCTCAAATTTACCGCGCGCTAGTTGTTCGGAAGCCCGTTCCTCGCGGTTTGCTTCTTCGAGCGCTTCATCGTCCAGCCCTTCAGCCATTGGCTCGATATCGTCGTCGGTGGTATGGCGATCGAGAGCGTGGTCACGCTCAACTTCCATATCATTAGCAAGCATCATCAGCTGCGGCACAGACGGCAGAAAGACAGATGCGGTTTCCCCACGTTTACGAGCGCGCACAAAACGGCCAATCGCCTGTGCGAAGAAGAGAGGTGTGCTGGTGCTGGTAGCATACACACCCACCGCCAAACGGGGTACGTCCACCCCTTCGGACACCATGCGTACCGCGACCATCCACCGCTTGTTGCTTTCACGAAAATCGTCGATTTTAGCGGATGCTTCACGATCGTCAGAAAGTACTACGGTCGGCTTCTCCCCCGTGATCTTGTGCAGTTTTTCGGCATAGGCTTTGGCATCGGCGTGGTCAGTTGCGATGACGAGCGCTCCCGCGTCAGGAACAGTGCGGCGCACTTCGGTGAGTCGTTTATCGGCCGCAGAGAGCACTGTGGGAATCCACTCACCCTGAGGATCAAGTGCGGTGCGCCATGCCTGGGCGGTAATATCTTTAGTGAATCCTTCCCCTAAATTCGCCGCCATTTCTTCTCCGGCGGAGGTCCGCCAGCGCATTTGTCCGGAATATGCCATGAAAATAACTGGCCGCACCACGTGGTCTTTCAGAGCGGGGCCATAACCATAGGAGTAATCGGCACGCGATCGACGAATACCTTCATGGTCTTGCTCATAGGTAACAAATGGAATAGGTGAGGCATCAGATCGGAATGGTGTACCGGTCAGCGCAAGGCGGCGTGTGGCCTCATCGAAAGCCTCACGCAGACCATCGCCCCAAGATAAAGCATCACCTGCATGGTGGATTTCGTCGAAGATAACAAGAGTCTTGTCATTTTCGGTATTTCGGGCGTGCAGCTGCGGCTTATTAGCAACCTGCGAATATGTGAGCGCTACGCCCTTGTATTGGCGTCCAACGTGAACATCGGCGTTTTTGAAATTAGGATCGATCGGAATACCGACCTTAGCGGCGGCATCCGCCCACTGTTTCTTGAGGTGGTCGGTGGGAGCTACCACGGTAAGTTTTCGCACAACCCCGCGATCGAAGAGTTCACGTGCCAAGGTGAGAGCAAAGGTCGTTTTACCCGCACCAGGGGTTGCTACAGCCATAAAGTCCCGAGGGTTCGTCTCAAAATATTTTTTCATCGCCTCGGCCTGCCAGGCACGCAGACTGACGGAAGTACCCCACGGGGCACGATCGGGGTATGCCGGGGAGAGCTTTGGCTTAACCATGCTGTCAAACAATGTAGGCTCTTCGTACTCGCTCATGCTCTTCTCCCCCATATTTTCTCTGGTTTACCTCTGCTTCAGTATTTCCCGTGTACAAAGGCTCCTGCAGAAACACAGGTTATAAATTCTACCACCGTGTCGTGATACGTCCGCGAGGGTTCGCTTAATTATTTTGCCCAGTGCGAAGTCTGTTTGAGTCCAAAAATAAAGTATGTGCCTGCACCCCCATGCTGGGGATACAAGCACATACTTCTGCATATTCCGGAGCGAAACTTCCGTTATTTGTCGCCGTTATCCGAATTATCTTTACCAGGCTTAAGACCCTCGTAGATTTCTTTGCAGGTTGGGCAGACTGGGAATTTCTGCGGATCGCGTCCAGGAGTCCACACCTTACCGCACAGCGCGCGAACGGGTTCACCGGTAAGGGCGGATTCCATGATTTTTTCCTTACGCACATAATGCGAGAAGCGTTCATGGTCGCCCGGCTCAGAAAGCTGGGCTTCTTCCCGCTCAAGTAATGCGGTACCGCCCGCCGTCTCAGGACCAAAGGGATCTTCAACGCCTTCAATGGAGCTCATGTTCTATCCTCCAAGTATGTTCTCGCCGTCTTAGTGCTATTAGTTCTATTGTAGAGGCTAGTGTAACAACGGGAAGGGATTCATAGTTATTCCATAGAGAACAAGGACGACGCTTGGAAACATACGTGTAACTGTCCCATAACGCCGCCCCATATTCTCTATATAGGCTCTAGTTCGTATTGAACTTTGCAACCCGCTGAAGCATCATCGAGCTATGGCGATCGTAGAGTTTACCACCTGCAGAAATTCCAATAATGAATAGTGCAGCCCCGATAACCAGCTGGATAACGCCGGAGATAATCAGCACCATGTCATCCTTGCCGCCGACGATGTAGATGAACGAGCCAATCCCACCAGGAAGAGCGATCAGCATGCAGATAATCATGCTGCCCATCAGCAAAAGCTGCTTCGCAAAACCATCTGGCTGCTTAGGCGTTTTGAAGGGATTAGCTCCAGGAGGCGCGACCGGCGGTGAAAGCACCGTATCAAGCATCAATCCGAACCCTACGCTGCCCGCGTAGACTCCCAGCTGATGCAAAAGCACGACCGGGTAATAGGCTATAAGCCCGTGGACAGCGCACATAATAAAGAACATCACCACGACGATCGGCAGCATTACGATGGAATGTCCGAGTGCACGCCCGAGCCTATCATCACGCCCACGCAGAGGCGAGAGCACGTGCAGACTAAAAGCCGTGTTATCGTACGAGACCATATACGCTATGTAGAATCCTGTGAAGACATTGCAGAAATAGACCCAGAAGCCAAAGAGCGTTTCAGGTCCAGCCCCGGAATTAGCGAGCTGGATTCCCGTCGTCGCACCACGAGACCCCATGCTGCCCGTGAAGAGCGGCATCACGAGAGCAAAGAGTACATAGAGCATGGCAGTCATGGCGATCAGCAAAGTCATGCGCGTATCTTTGAAGTAGCTATGAATGGTACGTGCAGCCACAGCACCCCAACCAGTGTTTGGGAACCTCGCAAAAATACCAATATCTCCTGCCGTCAGGTTCTTAGCCTTGCCCCGTTTTTGTTCGCCGCTGACATTACGCATTGAGCGTTCGAGGCTACGACCCCACAATACCCAAGCACCACCCAGGTATATGAGGGAAAGTACCAGACTTAGACCTGCTAGAGCCCAGTTACCCGCCGCCACATGGTATGCAATCGCAAAAGCAGACCCGAAAGGCGTATACCCCAACCATTGAACGTTCTGAGCGATCTCCTGGAAATGATCTATCACATAGAACATAGCTCCACTGAAGATAAAGCCCGAGCTTACCAACAGCACGCCCAGAATAATCTTGAAGATCAGATCAATACGGGGGTTAGCATTCAAATAAACGCCAAGCTGATTGGCAAGGCGCGCCACTGTCATCAGCAAAGCCAGCCCCAACACTATGCTCAGCAGATAGGCTGCTAGTCCCACAGGATTACCAATAAATCCGAGGGTTCCCAAGAGGATGAGGATAATCGTCGCTATACCTGGAAGACCTATAAACCCACCGAAAAATTGCCCCTTCTGCAGCGTCTTAGCCTCTAGCGGGAATAACACGAAGCGGCTTTCATCGAGGGTTCCGTCTAGGCCAGTCCAGACAATGGGGATAAGAGCCCAGCCAAGAGATACAAGAAACCCGAGGAATAGGGCGAGTGCAGGACCATCTAAACTACCATCAATCCCTAAACCAACATAAGCGAATCCCAAACCAGTCAGTGTGCCAAGCAGATATAGGGCGCCAAAGGCAATACCAATAATCGCCCACACACTACGTTTGAGCGAGGCAAGCACATACCGCCATTTTAGTGAGACGAGGTGCGCAACCATGACAGTCCTTCCGAGGTGGTGCGTCCGCCCACGAGCTGTATGAAACGTTCTTCCAAAGTAGATTCCCCACGCACTTCATCAACCGTACCTGCAGCGAGAATCCGTCCCTCATCCATAATGGCGACGTGATCGCATAAACGCTGCACTAAGTCCATGACATGCGAGGAGAGGATAACTGTTCCGCCTGATGCTACGAATCCTTTGAGGATATCCTGAATATTAGCCGCTGAAACCGGATCAACCGCTTCAAAGGGCTCATCCAAGATCAAGACTGAAGGGGCGTGAATCAGCGCTGCTGCGAGAGCGATCTTCTTAGTCATACCTGCTGAATAGTCGGCGACCGCGCGACCTGCTGCATCGGTTAAATCCATAGCCTGCAGAAGATCCTTGGTACGTTCGGCAACAGTGTCACGTTCGAGATTGTGCAGGTACCCCGAATAGGTAATAAGCTGTTCACCTGTGAGTTTATCGAAAAGGTGCACGCCATCCGGCAGAACGCCCAAGTGCTTTTTGGCTTCCAAAGGGTTCTGCCACATATCGGTTCCCTTAATCAACGCCACGCCTTCGGTGGGCTGCAGCATGCCAGAAACCATTGAGATAGTCGTCGTCTTACCGGCACCGTTGCGCCCTACCAAACCGTAAAAAGAGCCGGTAGGAATGGAAAGATTAATGCGATTAACGGCAACAGTCATGCCGAACGCCTTCGTCAAACCATGAATTTCGATGGCATTAACAAGGTGCGCACCAGGTTGGTGACTAAGAGCCTCACGGGTGACTTGAGGCAAGCTCCCCGGCTGCGCGTTTACATAACTCTGTTCGGTCATTGACTGGCCAGCATCATACGCCGGTGTACCAGCTTGTGTATTCTCTGGTGAATAGCCGTAGTCCTCAGGTGCCGTCCCAGGCACAAAATTGTGTTCTTTCATACATACAACGGTACCAGTTTGGGAATACTTCAGAACCATATTTGGGTCTTATATCACCAATAATTCTCTAAACTTTTTAAAGCATGAACTATAAGGATTACTAGAGTATTTTTTATTACCTTCACGTTGAAGGTGCGAATAAGGCGGGATGCGTCACAAGCTACATACATCCCACCTTATTTTCTCTTCTATGGGGTCTAGAAAATTGCCGCCGTCAGCTCAGCTCGTGCTTTAACTGTCCGCGGGTCTGTAGCGCCCACAACGTCAAAGAGCTGCACAAGACGCTCACGTACTCGGGTCTTATCTTCCGGAGAAACAGATTTAAAAAGTCGCAGCAGTCGTGCGTAAGCATCTTCAACATGCCCACCTATAACGTCAAGATCGGCAACGTTAAAGGCAGCCTCAATGTTGAGAGCGTCGGATGCAGCTGCTTCACGCTCTTGGGCAAGATCCAAATCTGCCACGCGAGCTAATAAATCAACCTGAGCAAGCCCAACTTTAGCATCATGGTCGCCCGGGTTCTCTGTCAAAGCCTCGCGATAGGCGGCTCGTGCTCCTTCATAGTCGCGTTCATCAAGGGCCTCCAGTGCTTTAGCGTGCAGCGGCGGCAGGGTTTTCTCTTCCTCATCCGAAGGAGCAGGCTCAAATCCACCGGGAAGCTGATACTGCGCAGCAACCTGCAAGACCTGCTTCAGCATTTCTGACAGATCCTGCGGGCTAATCTGACCGTTATAAAGAGGGGCCGGGCGACCAGCGATAACGGCCACGCCTGCCGGTACGCCGTCCATGCCAAACGCTTGGGCAGCCTCCGGAAGTTTCGTAATATCGACGGCGGCAAGCAGCATCGCACCTTCCGCCGCATTGACTAGGTTTTCGACGGCGTCTAGCATTTCAAGCGACGCTGGAGAATGCGGGGCATATAGCCCAAAGATCACGGCGCCTTGGGTAGACAGTTGTACGTACTTCTGAAAATCTTCAGGTGTTGCAACATCGAAACGCCAGCTTTTCGCCGAATTGCTTTGTGCTGCAGTGGGTGTAGAAGTACTGATATCGTGACCGCCAAGCACTGGAGCGCTACGTACCGACGCGGGAATTTGTTCTGCTGAGCTTTGGGGGTTTGTTGGCAGTTGGTTCGGGGTAGGAGGAATTGTCATCGAGAATCCTTTGCGAGCCTCAGAGAAATTTAACGTACTCCCTAATTATCCCGCGCGACCCGCTGTTTTACAGGATTCTCAGCAATCGTTCGAGGTGCGCGAAATTTCAGATAGGCTTACTCGGTAGCTTTCTGCCTCAAGAATGTTGCGAGCGCATACAGTTTTCAGAGATGCCCGGTAGAATAGCCAGGTAAGCTTTATGAAAGGCAGACTATGTCCGATAGCTCGAATCCGCAAGCCCAGCAGACTCCTCCCCCAGTTCCCCGGGTTCCGCGGAAAAAGCCGGAGCAGGAAGAACACATGTTTGAACAGGATGGTTCCGCATCGTCTACAAAGCGCGAATCCCTGACTTCACATATTACGGGTACCATCAGCGATTTGACCGATAGCATCAGTCAGGCACGCTCACAACGCCGCAAAGCTTCTCTTCCTCCCCGCATCGCTCCAAAAGTCGATGAGGCTTCTGAACTTCATATTTATGAGAAAAGCTCACCGCTGCATAATCCTGTATCTTTCGGTTTCCTGACGACGGTTGGTGTTGGTCTGGCCCTGCTGGCTTACTACGCTTTTACCAATGTCGGCGCGCTTGTCGGCTGGGTCACTGGCGCTATCTTCATCGCGCTTGGGCTTGACCCCATTGTTCGTAAACTTGAGAGTTTCGGCGTTAAACGCAGTGCCGGTGTGGTGATTGTGGTTCTTTCCTTCGCAGCCATCATTAGCGGACTTGTGGTGTGGATTGTGCCTATTATCAGCGCACAGGCCAGCAGCTTTGTCTATCGGGCACCCGCTATTTATCAGGATTTCATCGATTCTGATACTTTCAAACGCATTGATGACGTTCTGCATGTTAACGATTGGGTTAATAACAACGTTCCAAAGTTCCTAGAGTCTCTTACATCAAGCTCTGCGGTCGGCGGATTTATGAGCAACCTAATTACTGCGGGTTCCACAATTGCGCAGATTTTGACCGGCACTATTATTGTGCTGTTCCTCTCGCTCTATTTCCTCTCGTCAATGCGCACTATTAAGGCGTGGGGGTCGCGTTTGGCTCCGGCTTCCAAACGGGAACGTGTTGAGGAACTTACCGAACGTATCACGGGTGCCGTTGGTAACTATGTGATGGGGCAGGGAGTTGTCGCTGTTCTCAACGCAACCTTTGCGCTTATCACCATGATTATCTTGGGGTTCTCATTCCCTCAACTTGTGGCTGTGTTCGTCTTGATTTTGGCCTTCATCCCATTGGTTGGCGGCGTAGCGGCGCTTGTTCTGGTGTCTCTTATTCTTCTGACGCAAGGCTGGCAAATGTCTGTCACATTTGCGATCGCCTATTTCATTTACCTGCAGATCGAGGCGTACGTAATTTCGCCGCGTATTATGTCAAAGGCTGTTTCGGTTCCCGGCGGTGTCGCTATTATCGCTGTCGCTGCAGGCGGTGCGCTGTGGGGCGTCTTGGGTGCGCTTATCGCGATTCCTGTCGCCGCATCGCTACTGATTCTGGTGAAGGAAGTCTTTATTCCCCGCCAAGACCATCGGTAAAAAAACCTTTTCTTAGAAATATAAGGATGCGCCCGCCGTTGAGAAAAGCGGCAGGCGCATCCTTCGTATAGACGGAGTAGACAGATTATGGTTCAGTAATCTCTTCTGCGACCGGGCCGTTGTATTCGGTAGGAAGTGTAGTCTGCTGACCCGTCACCACTGAGACAAGGGCGTTGATCACGCTGTTTACCGACTTTTCACCCACCCAAAGGTGTTTACAGTTCTCAAAAGGCACGACCTGAGTGCGGGCTATTGATTTAAAACGCTCGCGCGCTTCGGTGGGGCGTAGATAATCGTCAAACTCCGGGATAAAGGCATAGAGCGGATTTGAGATTTTATTCCATTCGTCCAGTTCGGCGGGATGCACTCGGTGCAGCGGCGGAGAAAGCAGAATAGCCCCCACAAATTCTGATGCATGTTCTGGGGCGTACTTGAGCACAAGCTCCGTGCCGAAGGACCACCCGATTAACCAGATATTCGGCAGCTGGCGTTCTACGGCATATTGTAAGATCGCGTCAAAATCTTTTTTCTCAGCAAATCCTCCGTCGAACACTCCCTCGCTTGTACCGCGGATCGAAGAAGTACCGCGGGTGTTAAACCGCAGAACCGCAATATTTGCAAGCGCTGGCAGACGGAATGAAGCCTTCTTGTACACATGCGAATCCATATATCCGCCGTGCGTTGGAAGCGGATGAAAAGTCACGAGAGTAGCTTTAATTTCCCCTTCGGGAAGTGCCAGTTCACCCACAAGGCGCTTCCCGTCAGCGGTTGTAACATCAAAGTTCTCTCGGCGCGCGGGAAGTACCGTGCGAGATTTAATGAGAACAGGCTGATCAGATTGGGTGAAAACATACCGTGAGGGATCAAACTCTCGGAGTTTTCCAGAGGACTCTTCAGTCGCCATAGTGTCACTTTCTTCGTTCTAACAGGTCTTCGCGCCCACGATAGGTATTCCGATCTCGTAATAGTTCTAAGCGCGTCTGGTACGCCAACAATGTTGGTGCCAGTGGCGGCGCTCATCAATGGCGCGAGAACGCCCCAGTGTATGGCTTTCTTGCCATACAACAAGATGCGCTGTTCTTGGCGGAATTGGACGGTTGCATTCTGGGCACGTATAGGTTTTCAGAGCATTTACGGCGGGAATGTACTGCACCAGCCAATCACCAAAACGGTCACGTTCAATGCGCGGCGCCGGGTCAAGAATACGAGATATATCACGTCCACCGGGTGCAGACCGCGTCCATTTGTTGGAGGTTGTGCCCGAGGAACGTTTACCGGGGTGATTCTTGCGTGCCATGCTTTCTATTCTAGCGTTCAGTACGGCATGCCATCTTTTAGCTGCTTTGATGCCGCCAGGCAGCGGTTTCTACAGCTGGCATGTCATAGTCTTCCTCGGTAGAGTAGATGGGGTGCGTATCGTTATAGCTGAATGTTCTGTTGATTACGAAGGGCGTTTGCGTGCCCATCTCCCCCGTGCTACCCGCTTACTTATGGTGAAGAATGACGGTTCTGTGCTTATCCATTCCGATGGCGGTTCCTATAAACCGCTAAACTGGATGAGTCCACCATGTTCTCTCCTTGTCGCAGACTATGATGAGATTCCAGATAGCACCCGGGAAGATCTTGATACGGATGTGCAGCAGCTGTGGACGGTACAAGCCGCTAAAAGTGATGACCGTCTCCTTATCCGCGTGTACGAAGTTATTCATGAGCACGCCCATGATTTAGGAGTCGATCCTGGACTTATCAAAGACGGCGTAGAGGCCGACCTGCAGCGTCTTCTTGCTGAGCAGATCGAAACACTCGGTAAGGGTTACTCCTTGGTACGCCGTGAATACCCTACGGCTATTGGTCCTGTAGATATTATGGCGAGAGACTCCAATGGTATCAGCATTGCGGTAGAGCTCAAGCGCGTGGGCGATATTGACGGAGTGGAACAGCTTACCCGGTACCTCGATCTGCTCAACCGCGACCCACGGCTGGCACCCGTCAAGGGAGTTTTTGCTGCACAAAAGATCAAGCCCCAGGCACGGACTCTTGCCGAAGATCGCGGTATACGCTGCATCTCTCTCGATTACGATGCGATGCGCGGTATCGACGACGCAGCAGATCGGCTTTTCTAAGCCAACATTTATGCACTGTAGAGATCTTCGCGACTCTAAAACTCAAGTATTCGGGAAAGTAAAAGCCGGTACAACCAACAATAGGTTGTACCGGCTTTTACCTTATTAACGGTTTACTTCTTACCCGTCGTAGGGGTAGCGATCTCGGCATGCTTTGCCGCGATCGTTACCTTATCGTTTGAGACGGTCAAGAACCCATCATGCAAACGCGTGGTGAGTTCGCCGCCATTGACGGGTCGAATCAGAAGTTCTCCGTCCTCCGCAAGAAGCGCACAGGTGGGGATGAGTCCGGGATAAATGCCCAAATCGCCGTTCGTAGTACGCACCCGTACATAGGAAGCTTCACCAGTCCACACGACGTTTTCGCGAGAAACAACTTCAACTGTTAGTGCCATAATTACTTGGCTCCGGTCTGTGCCTTGATTTCCTCGTACTGACGCATCACGTCATCCATGCCACCGATGTTGTAGAACGCCTGCTCAGGAATATGGTCTACATCGCCATTGCAGATCATCTGGAATGATTCGATGGTGTCCTTCAACGGGACAGTAGATCCTTCAACGCCGGTGAACTGCTTTGCAGTATAGGTGTTCTGTGAGAGGAACTGCTCAATGCGGCGTGCACGTGAAACAACGACCTTCTGCTCCTCAGAAAGCTCATCAACGCCCAGAATCGCGATAATATCCTGAAGGTCCTTGTTTTCCTGCAGGATAGCCTTCACGCGAATAGCCGTGTCATAGTGTTCCTGCCCAATGTACTGCGGATCAAGAATACGAGAGGTCGAGGTCAACGGGTCAATTGCCGGGTACAGACCGCGCGATGCAATCTCACGCGAAAGCTCGGTAGTCGCGTCCAAGTGTGCGAAGGTTGTCGCCGGTGCAGGGTCGGTGTAATCGTCTGCAGGAACGTAGATTGCCTGCATCGAAGTAATGGAGTGACCGCGAGTCGAGGTAATGCGTTCCTGAAGCAGGCCCATTTCATCCGCCAGGTTAGGCTGGTAGCCAACAGCAGAGGGCATACGGCCGAGCAAAGTCGAAACTTCAGAACCTGCCTGAGTAAAGCGGAAGATGTTATCGATAAAGAGCAGCACATCCTGGTTCTTCACATCGCGGAAGTATTCCGCCATAGTCAAGCCGGTGAGTGCCACACGCAGACGAGTTCCCGGGGGTTCATCCATCTGTCCGAAGACAAGGGCAGTATCTTTCAAAACCCCTGCTTCTTCCATCTCAACCCACAGGTCGTTACCTTCACGGGTACGCTCACCAACGCCGGTGAACACCGAGGTACCACCGAAGTTGCGCGCCACACGGGTAATCATTTCCTGAATCAGCACTGTCTTACCAACGCCAGCACCACCGAACAGACCGATCTTACCACCCTTAATGTAAGGGGTGAGCAGGTCGATAGATTTAATACCAGTCTCTAGCATCTCGGTCGATCCCTCTAGCTCTGCGAAGCCGGGAGCGGCGCGGTGAATAGGCCAGTATGCGTCAGCATCGATATCGGAGTTCGGTACATCTAGTGCGTTACCAAGAACGTTGAAGAGATGCCCCTTCACGCCATCGCCCACGGGTACAGCGATAGGAGCCCCGGTATCTAGGACAGCCTGCCCACGCACAAGACCGTCGGTCTGTTGCATAGAGATGGCACGAACAATCGAATCACCCAAATGCTGAGCAGTCTCAAAGGTGATGGTGTAGGTTTTCCCGTCGAGGGTGAGTTCAGTGGTCAGCGCATTGTAGATATCCGGCACCTGACCAGCGGGGAACTCAACGTCAACCACGGGGCCAATCACGCGGGCAATACGACCCGTCGCGCCCTGGGTGGTGGTAGTAGTCATGTTTCTCACTTACCTTGAAAAGTTGAAAGTAGATAGCTTCGAGTTAGCAGTGTTCTTAAGAGGAGGCGAGAGCGTCTGCGCCGCCCACAATCTCAGAGAGCTCCTGAGTAATCTCGGCCTGACGAGCGTTGTTCATCAGTCGAGTGTACTTCTTGATCAGAGTCTCAGCGTTATCGCCCGCAGTCTTCATCGCACGCTGACGCGACGCAAGTTCACTTGCAGCGGCTTGGAGCAGGCACGCGAAGATACGAGAAGCGATATAACGCGGTAGCAGCGCATCCAATACTTCCTGGGGAGAAGGCTCAAATTCAAAGGATGCGGGTTGCTGATAATCGGCCGAAGACAGTTCTTCGTCAGGTACGATTTCTTCGCCCAATTTAGTTGCTTCTGCCACGTGGATGGGAAGCAAACGAAGAATCTTGGTCTCTTGAGTCACCATGGACTTGAATTCGGTGTATACGATATGCAGATCGTCTACCCCGCCGTTTTCATGTCCCTTTTCGTACTCCTCCAAGAACACATCGCGAATCTCAACTGCGGTATCAATATGCGGATTATCGGTGTGTCCTTCCCAAGCACGTTCATAGGGACGTTCCCGGAATTCAAAATAAGACTTCGCTTTACGCCCCACCAAGTACAGCTGTATTTCGCGCCCCTCGCCGCGTAGCCTTTCGATAAGCTCTTCTGTTTTCTTCAGCACAGACGACGAATACGAACCTGCAAGACCGCGATCACTCGTCATCACCAAGACTGCAGAGCGCTTATGCTCATGCTTGCCGAATGTATCGGGACGATGGATCAGAGGATGCTGCACGGACTGTTGCGTTGCCAAAGCAGTCACAACGCGGGTCAATGCGTTTGCGTAAGGACCCGTGGTTTGAGCGCTTCGACGCGCCTTGTTAATACGGGAGGTCGCGATCATCTCCATCGCCTTGAAGATCTTCTGCATAGACGATGTCGAAGCAATTTTCTGTCGGTAAACCCTAATCTGGGCTCCCATAGAGCTTCCTTTCTCCTGGACATCTGCCCCGCCCATAACTCTGAAAGTTCAGAGCGGGGCTAACACCTAGGACTAATCGCTAACCGATGGTTTCCTGAGTGATGTCACGATCCTGAGCCGCTTTATGCTCCTCATGACCTGCATCAACAAGGTGGCTGGTACCCTCCGAGCGGAATCCCTTCTTGAAATCTGCAACGGCAGCTTTCAAGGCATCTAGGGTTTCATCCTCAAGCTTGCCGGATGCGGCAATATCACTCAACACCGAGGTCCGGTGACGCAGATAGTCAATGAACTCTGCCTCGAAGCGAAGAACGTCAGAAACCTCAAGATCATCAAGGTAACCGTTGGTACCTGCCCAGATGGAGACAACCTGCTCTTCTACCGCATACGGGGTGTACTGCGGCTGGCGAAGCAGCTCGGTAAGACGGGCGCCGCGAGTCAGCTGTGCCTTGGAAGCATCGTCGAGATCGGAGGCGAACATTGCGAACGCTTCCATAGCACGGTACTGAGCAAGGTCCAGTTTCAAAGTACCGGAGACCTTCTTCATAGCCTTGGTCTGCGCTGCACCACCCACACGAGAGACGGAAATACCAACATCAACGGCGGGGCGCTGGTTAGCGTTGAACAGATCGGACTGTAGGAAGATCTGACCGTCAGTGATAGAAATGACGTTGGTCGGGATGAAGGCAGAAACGTCATTTGCCTTGGTTTCGATAATGGGGAAACCGGTCATCGACCCTGCGCCCAACTCATCAGAGAGCTTAGCGCAACGCTCCAATAGACGAGAGTGCAGGTAGAAAACGTCACCGGGGTATGCTTCACGCCCTGGCGGACGACGAAGCAATAGCGACACGGCGCGGTATGCTTCTGCCTGTTTTGAAAGATCATCGAAGATAATCAGGACGTGCTTTCCGCCATACATCCAGTGCTGACCAATGGCAGAACCGGTGTAGGGAGCCAAGTATTTAAAGCCTGCTGCGTCAGATGCGGGGGCAGCAACGATCGTGGTGTATTCCAACGCTCCCCTGGTTTCAAGGGTGTGTCGAACAGCAGCAATGGTGGAGGCCTTCTGTCCAACTGCCACGTAAACACAACGAACCTGCTTACTGGGGTCACCAGTTTCCCAGTTAGCCTTCTGGTTCAGAATCGTATCGACTGCAATCGCAGTTTTACCGGTCTGACGGTCACCAATAATAAGTTGACGCTGCCCTCGACCAATCGGGATCATAGCGTCAATAGCTTTCAGACCGGTCTGTAGGGGCTCATGCACAGACTTACGCTGCGTTACACCAGGTGCCTGCAGCTCAAGAGCACGACGCCCTTCATCCTTAATAGGACCCAGGTCATCAATAGGGTTACCTAACGGATCGACTACACGACCGAGGTAAGCATCGCCTACCGGGACCGAAAGCACCTCACCGGTACGGTGAACTGGCTGTCCCTCTTCGATACCGGTAAAGTCGCCCAGAATAATGACGCCAATATCGCGGGTATCAAGGTTTTGCGCGAGGCCAAGGGTGCCATCCTCAAAACGAAGTAGTTCGTTCGCCATCACCGAGGGCAAACCCTCGACGCGCGCAATACCATCGGAGGCTGCTACAACGCGCCCCACTTCAACACGTTCCACGTTGCCGGGTTCGTAAGACGCTGCAAATTCGTTCAGCGCGTTACGGACATCATCGGCGTTGATGGTCAAATCGGCCATCTTATGTCCCTGCTCTCCTAATTGTGGTTGCACCTCTCGGAACAACCGAAACTTGCTTCGTGGGAAGGAACAATATTCTAAAAATTTGTCTGCTTCCCAAGGTATCTTCTAAATCACCGTTGCGACGTATCGCAGAAATGTTCAGCTAATCTCTATGCTTGAAGGTCACGTTCAAGATCATCAAGACGGGTACCAACGGTTCCGTCGATAACCTCATCTCCAATCTGTACGCGCATACCGCCTAGAACAGCTGTATCTATAGATACGTCGAGTTTAAGCTGACGATTATAGATCTTGTTCAAGGTCCGGCTCAGGCGTTCAAGCTGTGCCTGCGACAGCGCTACTGCAGAAGTCACCTTTGCGATGTAACGGTTCTGTCGCGTGACGATGATTTCCACGAATTCATCAGCGAGGCGAGCGGCATGGTGACCACGGGATTCGCTACCAATTCGTTCCAAGAGAAGTACGCCTTCCGCAGTGACGGCTGGACCGCCTAATGCTACAGCGAGCTTCTTCTTTGCTTCTTTGCTTGCCAAATTGTCGGACAGCGCCGCTTGCGCTTCGGGGGTACCATCAACGTTGCGCACAAACGTCAGCAACTCGTTGGTAACCTCTTCAAGGGCATCAGCACCACCACGAGACTGAGCGGATGCGATGGATGCGAGTACCGCAGCCTTCTCAAGCGCGTCTGCAAGATCACGCTCTTGAGACCAACGCAGTGCTACCGCCGTAGTCAGCACCTTGAGTGCTTGAGAAGAAATTTTGCCGCTAAAAATAGCCTGTGCAATATTTTCTCGATCCTTCCCTTCACGCGAAGAGTCGGTCAAACCACGGCGTAAACCGCCATCGTGGTCAAGTACATTGACCACGGCGAAAAGCTCGCTAGCTAGGTTGAGTGGGTTCAACGAAGCGTTGGCTTCAAGAACCGCTTCCACCTTGCTCAGTGATTCAGTAGATACTCCTGCCATTACCGAGTCGCACCTGCATTCTGTTGCTCGGTTTCAAGGTCAGCAAGAAAACGATCTACCACGCGGGCCGATCGCTCATCATCGTCAAGGGCTTCGCCCACAATCTTTCCTGCAAGAGTAGTCGCCAAAGTACCAACTTCATGACGAAGAGATACTGAAGCAGCTAGGCGCTCAGCCTCGATAGTCTTCTGCGCATTATCAGTAATACGCTGAGCCTCAACGGTTGCGCGCTCACGAGCCGCTGCGATAATTGATTCGCCTTCGGTACGCGCTTCCTCGCGAATTTTCTGAGCTTCCAAACGAGCGTTTTCAAGCTGCTGGTTGTACTCTTCGCGAGCCGCTGCGGCCTCCGCCTGAGCTTTCTCAGCTTTGGCAAGACCACCCTCGATTGCTTCTTTACGGTCCTGGTAGATCTTCTCGAACGCCGGGACAACGTATTTATGAACGATGAAATAGAGAATCACGAACCCAACGACGGTGATGCCCAATTCCCAGAGATTGGGAATTAGAGGGTTAGAGCTGTGCTCTGCGCCCCCTCCTTCTGCCAGATAAGTCATTGAGGGATTTCCTGTTCTTTAGGTTGGTTCGTTAACAGCTATATCTGAGCTTAGATGATGAATGCCAGAACGAGGCCCAGAATCGCCAGAGCCTCAACCACCGCAAAACCCATGAACAGCATTGGCTGCAGGGTACGCTGGGACTCGGGCTGACGTGCAACGCTTGTCATGTAGGCAGCGAAGATTAGACCCACGCCGATGCCGCCACCAATAGCTGCGAGGCCGTAACCAATAACGTTCATGTTGATTCCTTTCAACAGTGTGTGCTTCAGTGAAAATACCGAAGTTACAGAGCTACTTATGTGTATTCGACCCGTAAAACGGGTTGCTTTCTTCGCAACTGGATAGCCAGTTACGAAAACCTATTATTTTTTAATGTCCTTCGGAAACTGACCCTTGCAGGTATACCGCGAGGAGCAGTGTGAAGACATAAGCCTGGATTACCTGAATCATCAGTTCCAGGAAGTAGAGGAATAGACCCAACGCCCCAGAGGCGATACCGCCCAAAGCGGCACCCCCGCCGACACTCATCACCAGGAACTGGGTTAGGGATGCTGCCACCATCATTGCCATGTGGCCGCCGAACATCGTAGCGAAAAGACGAAGCGCGTGAGTCACAGGACGAATAATAAGGTTCGAGAGGAACTCAATCGGTACCAAAATAACGTACACCCACCCCGGAACTCCGGAGGGCATCGTCAGATCTTTGAAAAACCCAACCAGTCCCTTGCGCTTGATACCTACACCAACCCAGGTAAGGTATCCGACGATAGCCAATGCATAGGCGCTGCCTGGGTGAGAAAAAGAAGGAAGTTGGATAAGGGGAATTGAACCGTAAAGGTTATTAATCAGAATAAAGAAGAAAGAAGTAAAGAGCAGGGGCACGAAAGGCTTGAAATGCTGTGCACCAATCAGGTCTTTGCCAAGTGAATTACGGGTGAAGAGATAGCCTGATTCTGCGATGAACTGGGCTTTACCCGGAACCATTGCACGCTTGCGTGCAGCCATCATAAAGAATAGGGAAACGACTACGACAGACAGGATGACGAGCAGCATCTGTTTACCAAAGCCGAACCCAAGAGAATCAACTTGGAAGAAGTCAGGCAGATGCATATCGGCCGGTGTCGGCGGCGTATAGCCCTCTGCGAGTACAGACCCGTTCTCGTTCAAAGCAAGTCCTTTCTTGCCGTTAGCTGGCTACTTGCTGGTGCAAAACTATGCTCAACTAACTGGATGGAATGTGTGCAAAACCTAAAATTTTTAGGCTATTTATTTAGAGCGACTCGTATGCAGATATACCAGATAGATGCCTCCGCAAGCACCTATCAGAACACCAACCCATACAAACCACCGGGTATTGAGGAGCCAGTCAGCTCCAAAGCCGACCAATCCCCAAAAAGCCATGCCGATAATAAGATACAAAACAGACATCACGCCGCCAGATAGTCCACCGCCGGATACCAGTTCTCCTGTGGTACGGAGTTTCTTATCTCCGTCCCACCATTTCTTCTCAGAATCGGTCAAAAATTTCCCTATCTACTTCTGAGTAAGCCTTTGTGTGTGCTAAGACTCAGGATCGAAGTACAAAATCCTTGAATTCATAATGGTTACAGCCTCGACACTTAACCACAGTACCGCTCCTATGACGGCACCACCAAGCGTCCAACCGTGTTTAAGTGCCTCTGGCATAGGTACTAGTAAAAGCACCATCGCCATGAGTAACACCTTCACCACATAACTTACAAGCAAAGCCTGAGGAATCCCAATCTTTATACGGTGTGCCCCCAAAGCAGTTGCTACGCCCATGGTGAAACATATATAGACTACCAGAAACCCAACCATAAATCCCGCCGACCCGCGAATGCCCAATATGATTCCCAGAATCGGTAAACAAAGAATTAAAACCAGTGCAAACATTACGGTCTCGCGATAGGCTAAAAGCCCCCAGGAAAAGCCTTGCACCCTATTTTGCTTATTGTCTTTCTTACCTATACCATAGATAAATTTTGGGTTCCACAGAGCTCTCCGAATCGAATTTAGCCGCCGTTGTTTCACCCCTGTGAGCCCTCAGACTTCCGCTCGCTCATAGGATGCGTCTCTGTGTTCAGATCTGCAATATTCTGCTTGGAATTAGCGTGCCCCTGCTCGGCAGGCTGCAGACGCGTATCCAGTAGTTCGGGAAGTCGCAGGTATAAAACAATGACGGCTACAGCAAGGGCAAGAACGCCAACACCAGCGAAAAAGGCACCTGTTAGGAAAAGATCTGAAGCAAAGAGTACAAAAGCCCATACAATCGCAGTCGCAGAACTCACCATAATTGTTGCGCTGATATGTCCCAATCCGACGTCAGTCAGACGCTGATACACATGGGTTCGATGCGGTTTGTACCACTGCTCCCCAGCAGCCATACGACGTATAAGAGTCATCGCAGAATCTGCAAGATAAACCAGAATCGGGGCTATCGACGCAAGGAACGGAATTCCAGCATAGAAAGCACCAACGGCAATTGTTCCAAGAGAGGCACCTAGAAAGTAAGAACCAGCATCACCTAAGAAAACATTGTGACCCGTGCGTAAATTCCAAGGTAGGAAAGCCGTATAGGCACCTGCAATTGCCAGACCGCCTATCGTCATCCACGGCAAACTACTTACGCCACCCATATAGGCGTAGGCAAGCCCAGCAACCAGCCCATGGCATCCGGAGATACCGTTGATGCCGTCCATAAAGTTTGTAACGTTTATATACCCCGCAATAAAGATCCCTGCTACAGGAACCCACAGCAATGAGGCCTCTTGAATAATAGCGAGAGAAAGTGCAATACCGAGTCCTATAACAAGCTGCATCCCGGCACGCTTGGCAACGCTGACTCCGTAGACATCTTCGGTCCATCCCAAAAGCAAAGCAAGACCGCCGCCTGCCAAAAAAGTTAACGAGATGGGGAGATTTACAGTCCACCCCATAAGGGTAGCGACCGCGAAGCTCAAACAGGTAGCACTAGCGGTTGCCAGCCCCATGCCCCGGTACGTCGGAATCGTATGCGAGGAACGCTCATTGGGTATATCAACCATATTTAGCGCGTGCAACAGTGGGCGTACCGCAAAAGGCAGAAGCGCTCCTAACACAAACGCTAGTATAAGCACCAGAGATGCCTGGTTCATGTCTCTCCTCTAGACGGTAAAACCTCGTAACAGGGTGTAATTTGGGATTCTACTTCCCCGCTGCTAGTTCTACAAGACGAATTCATCACGTAGTACACGCCTATGTAGACGTTAACGGGGCAAAATTTCATCGTTCAATATTCAAAAACGGCTAATTCCTGTGTTCTTCCAGAAGACGACCCTGACGCGGATCTACTACGCGGGTAAATCCATAACGCTCATAAGAACGATGCGCTTCATAATTCTGAATCCACTGCTCATAATCCAAATCCTCAGGATTGAGAGCTGGTGCCGTTGAGTGAGAAATAAACTTGTTTTGAGTGCTTCGAGTGTGTTGCTCATTAGCACCAAAGAGGGTTTCATCCAATTTTTCGCCAGGACGCAGACCGGTCACTACAATATCAACATCGTAACGTTCATAGGCTTTACGCATCTCATGTGCAACATCGTAGATAAATACAGGCTCACCCATATCAAGCACCATAACTTCACCCGGATGACCAATAGCCCCTGCCAGCATCACCAGCAGGCAAGCATCCGTGATGAGCATAAAGTATCGGGTAGCGTTCTCATCAGTAAGTGTAATGGGACCGCCATTGAGAATCTGCTGCGTAAACAGAGGTTTAATAGAGCCGCGCGAGCCAAAAACGTTACCGAATCGAACCGATACATAAGTCTTCCCTGTCTGCTGTCCAAACCACGAGGTTAAGCATTCAGCGGTTCGTTTTGACTGCCCCAAAGCGGTCTTAGGATCTGCCGCTTTATCTGTTGAAACATTCACAAACGTTTCAACATCCGCCGCTTGCGCAGCATATAGAACGTTAAGGGTGCCCAGCGAATTTGTTTTCCATGCTTCCTCAGGGTATGCCTCCAGTGCAGAAACATGCTTCAAAGCTGCGGCGTGGAAAACCACCTGCGGTTTTCGTTCAAGGAAGATATTACGCAGGTTTTCTCCCTCACGAATATCCGCGAGAATAATACGCTCATCATCCAGGCTGGACTCGCCAGTGATCGAGAGCTTTGTTTCCATCAGCAGGGTTTCGTCACGATCGAGCATCATGAGCAGCTCAGGGTCGTATTCGTGGATCTGACGGCATAGCTCAGAACCAATAGATCCTCCTGCACCGGTCACCAAGACCCGCTTACCTTGAAGGTAGCTGCGCAAAACTTCAGTATCGACATCGTAGTTGATTTCACCGCGGATAAGCTTCATGAGCTCGTTATCGTCGGTTTCTACCACGTTGTTGCCGAAGAGCTTTTCGCTGGCGCTCGCTACACGAGTTACTTCGACTCCGTGTTTTTGCATGCGTGCCCAGACCCGGTCGAAACGATCGTGCGGCATATTGGTGATAGCGACAATCATTTTCTTAGGGGCATAGCGCCTGATGACCGCATCCAGTTCTTTACCGGTGTTATAAACCGGCACATTGTGAATATTAATACCGCGTAGCTGAGGGTTATCATCCACCACCGCAACAGGCCGCATATATGCAGAGTCATCATGCATAAGAGCTTCGATAACTGTGCGACCCGTAAACCCGGCGCCATAGACGATAACAGGCTCACCATCAAGATTACGCAAAGTCTTATGCTCAACATAAATACGCTTAACCATGCGCATCGCCGCCATGAACAGCAGGGTAATACCCACCGAAATAGGCGGCACACCATGAGGCACATGTACTAGTCCGAGAGCTTCGTCTACGTAGCTGAAGAGGAAAAGCGCCACCGAGACGATACCTACGGTTGCGCCTGTACGCCAGACTTCCTCGAAAGAACCGTAAGAATACAGACCTCGGTACACCTTCATACCGTAGCCCACAAGAATCTGCAGAATAATCGCAAACCCCATACTGAGCGCCACGCTTTGAAGATCAATCACATCAAAGACAGAGTTCTGGTTCAGAAGCAGGCTGTACCGCAGCATAAACGCGATGACAAGCCCTATAATCCAGGCTACGGAATCTAGTGCAATCTGAACGAGAAGCCACCAGCTTTTAGGGGTGTAGGGGCGTTGGCGATCCACCACCGCAATCGGTTGAGTCGTGGGATAGTTCTCCACTTATGCGTCCTTCCCCTGCAAACTATTCTCTACGTTCCTACTAGGCCGTATATCGGTGAGCGCTCGAAATGCCTTACGGCGCGTACTCTCCGGAATAAACCGGTACGCCGTTCGAACGCTCATATTCTTAATCCACCCGAGCTTTGAGATCGCGTGCCCGGTATATAGTCGACGTTGAATCGCCCAATCCTGTTTCCAGGCGTTAAGTCCGCCCCGCCGTGTGTAGGCACCTGCACCCACACGATAACGGACTAATGGCTCAGGCACATTACCAATCTTATAACCGGCTGAGATAACCCGCGACCACAGCCACCAGTCTTCGGCCCCGGGTACATATTCATACCCTCCTAAACGCTGAACAACGTCTTTGTAGAAAGCCACCGTTGGGTGGTACAGGGGATTGCGCGAAGGCATCATGTCAGCCAACCGAGATGCATCAGTTACCGTCTGGCGGGTAGCCTCTACTGTGGTATTCTGTGCATCAACTTCGTACATGGCAGAGCCCATCACCGCACAGTCGCTCTCGATAAGCGCCGGAATTAGGGTTGCAAATCGGTCTGACTCCGAAATATCGTCAGAGTCCGCACGGGCAACGATGCCGTAAGAACAAGCATTCAGCCCCTCGTTGAGTGCAGCGGCAAGACCCACGTTCTGAGGCAGCTTGACTGTGACGATAGGAGCGCATTCCCCCGCCCTGCTACGTTCGACCCAACGGTCAATGACCGCGCGCACTTCAGAAGGCAACGGACCATCCTGAACCAAAACCAGTTCAGCAGGCCGAAGGATCTGATGCTGAGCGTTCGAGGCAATAGCCGCCTCCACATGATCAGCAGATTCCCGAGCGTAAACACTCATCAGAACAGAGAACTCTGCCTGAGAATGTGGTGCGCCGAAGGAACCACAATTTTTTTGAGCGCCATAATGCCCCGGAAATTCAAGGTCGTACACTCCGCGAAGCACATCACGATTAAGGCGAGGGGCATACAGCGCATCCTTGATACCCCTCAGGAAATACCCCAAATAGATAGATTTTTCGTCCGTACGCAGAACCGTCGAAGCCCAAAGTCTTGCTACCGACGCGCCATATAACAACTTCTCAAGCGGGCTCAGAGTACGGGCTCGCGTGAAAACCCACAATTTATTGCGAACATCGTTATAAAACCGCGGGCCCGGCTTCGCATTCGTCGTCCCAAAAGTTTTCGTGTGGTGACGAGCCACCGAGGCGGGTACAGCAATGGCATCTCGATGATGTGCAAGACGGGTTGAAAATTCAAAATCATCATTCCAGATAAAAAAATCCGCAATCGGTAGGCCGCCATTCTGACGAATAACTTGAGCGTCCATCACCAAAGATACAAAGGAGGCGCTGCGTATAGGCCGACCCCCCACCGCTTGTGCACGACGATGCCGCCCAGAGCCAGCACCGAACATAGTGCGCATCGTATTCATGGGATGGTCTTCCCCATTGGTCCACACAACCCGTGAAGCTATCAAGGCGGGACGACGGCTGCGGTCCGGCGAATATGATTCCCATGCTTGAACAGACTCATGCAGGGTGTTTTCGGTTGGTTCAGTGTCATCATCCATAACCCACACAAGATCTGGATTGTGGCGCGCTAACGCTCGATCGATTCCAACGGCGAATCCACCCGCACCTCCCATATTCTGAGACAATGTGATGATATCGAGCGGAAGCGAATAGCTTAGATTTTTTAGATACTCGACCGTGCCGTCGGTAGAGGCGTTATCAACCACGACAACAGCGTCCGGCACAACCTGCCCTGCGGCGATACCCGCAAGGGTAATGGGTAATAAATCTTGACGATTATAGGTCACAACAACCGCTACAACACGCGGCCTACCGAGCTGTGCCACACCGCAGACAGGCGCACTCACCGAGTTTTCGCTCTCATCAGGCATCGACGCTTCCTCCCCCAGCACGCACTTTTCAGGCGGACCTATAAACACACGGATATATGAGACATCCCAAGATAGCTATTCTACCCGTCGAAAGCTCTATAGCTAAACATTACGTTCCAGCTTCAGTTTCGACTAGAGACCAAAAAGTTAGTTCCGCCACGTGCTCCTGTGCCACGACTATGCTTTAGCTCTCTTCTGCCCTGAAGTACTACTCTAAAACGTTATTTCTGTTTCTTAAACACCACCGAATATGCGAAAGTTGAAATACACACTCCGTAACAGTTTGGGGTGAGAAAGGTGAAAAGACGTGTCCGAGTCTAAATGGAAAGTTATCGGTGCAAGTGGCTTCGTGGGGTCGTCCATCGTGGCACGACTAAATGCCGAAGGAATCAGCGTAGATCCCATTGAGGCACCCCGTTTAGCAACCCGAGCACTCGACTCAAGAACTATTATCGAAGAAGCTCAGCTCCTTGAAGGCATCATCGACTCCCTAGCGGATGCGTTTGCCGGGGCTCAGGTTGTTGTTAACGCAGCAGGTCTTGCTGCCCCCAATATGCAAGACGTACCTGCGCTAGTGGGTGCTAATGCTCTGCTACCGGCGGTTATCGCTATAGCAGCACACCGTACCGGAGTACGCCGAGTTATTCACCTCAGTTCGGCAGCAGTTCAGGGCGCAAAATCTGTTCTTGATGCGAGCGAATACACAGCTCCCTTTAGCGCATACTCCTTTTCAAAAGCCTTGGGTGAAGAAGCTCTTTTAGACTTGCAAGATACGTTCCACGAGGCCTCGCATGGCGAAACCTCTGAACCTGTTGAGCTGTGCATCCTGCGTGCCACCAGCGTGCAGGGGCGCGGGCGCCGCACTACCGAGGTCTTCGCCAAAATAGCCTCTTCCCCGTTAGCTTCTGTAGCAGGTGCAGGAACCCGCAAATCCCCCGTATCGAGTTCATATGCACTGGCTGAGTTTGTGGTTAAAGTCGGCTCCTTTAAGGGTGAGCTGCCCTCTATTGTGCTGCAGCCGTGGGAAGGCGAGACGGTAGCCTCTACCATGGCGGATGCCGGTCGCCGCAAGCCCGTGCACCTGCCTGAATGGCTGTGCAATCTGGCGGTTAAGACCGGGTATACGGTCTCCGAAATGATGAATGATAGGTTCCAAGGTTCCGTTCGCAAAGTCGAGCTCATGTGGTTTGGACAAGAGCTCGACGATTCCTGGGCTCGTGAAAACGGTCTTCTACCCGAGCCGCGAGTGCGTGAAGTGCTGCGCAATGCCCATACTGCACTCGGTAAAAAGAAAGATAAGCGATTTAAGAACGCCTAGCTACAGGTCCTTACACTTTTCTACACAGAATAAGCAACGGTGAGGGATTCGAGAGTTAGTATCTCGATTCCCTCACCGTTTTTGAATAGCAGTATTTTCTTGTGAGAGTTATCTGCCCTCTAAGATTCTGATTTCGCCTCGCCGTGCACGAGGGCGCGAGCGGCATCCGTCGATACAGGTTTAACTGGAACCTGCGCTGTCTTGACCGGCTGAGGTGTGTTATTGCGGTAACCGCGCGAGCGTTTTTGATCGACCTCAGGCTTTTTATCGGCAGCAAGCGAGGTGGCGGTATTAACGGCTCCCAACAGCATGTCTGCGATAGAACCGGCTACTGGTGATGCTGCACGTTCCGGTTCTTTGCCGCTGCCGGAATGCTCTGCGTCCCACTGGTCATAAGCTTCATCAAGGTCTTCCTGACCGGTCGGCTTTTGCTCAGTATCTTCTTGAGCGGAGGCTTCTTGCTTATCCTTCTCCTCGTTACGAGCATTGAGCTCGCTACGGGTCACGATTGAAGGCACAACCTCACGAAGCTCTTCAACGGTAATAGCCCCTTCACGAACCACAACATAAGGGGTCGAAGTACAGTCCAGAATTGTGGACGGCTTGCTATCGCCAACGCTTCCGTCTTCCTGCGGTGCAGGACGAGGACCATCGTCCACAACAAGCGTGACGTCCTCACCCAGCTGATTAAGCGCTTCTTCAGCATTAGCTGCCGCAGGCTGTCCTGTCTTGTTAGCCGAAGACACCGCCAATGGACCGTGCTCAGTCAGAAGCTTGAGCGCAAACTTATCGTCGGGCACACGTACAGCAACCGTCCCTTGAGTTTCGCCCAAATCCCACGTCAGCGACGGATAGGAATACAGAATAATCGTTAGAGCTCCGGGCCAAAACTTATTGCCCAAATCATAAACATCGTTTGGGATTTCGTCAGCAACGCCCGCAAGAGCTGCAAGGTCGAATATCAGCACAGGCGGAGGCATGGTACGGGAACGGCCTTTATCAGCCAGAAGCTTCGCAACGCCCTGATGCGAGAAAGCATCACAGGCGATGCCGTAGACGGTATCGGTAGGAATCACGATAGTTTCGTGGGCATTCAATGCCTCACGAGCGGCTTCGACGGCCTCCGTGGTCTCGGTATCAGTCGTTACTGGGTACAGCTTTGCGTTCACGTGCCTTATTCTCTCATGTTTTGGTACGAGGCGGTGGATGGTGTGACAAGGTTACGCAATAAGCGAGTGGCCACGCCCGAATATACCGCTCTCTACCGGGGTTTATATCCCGCGGTGTGTCTGGGTTTGCCGTTCAAATCTCGGATTGAGTATATGCTCACAAACCCCTGTGCCGCCAATGTCTCAGCCACTCGGGTCTCTTGTGAATCATCGTGCTCCATCATAAAGAAACCGCCGGGACGCAAAAGATAGTGAGCCCGAGCGATTACCTCCCGAGGAATTTCCATGCCGTCTTCTCCCCCGCCATAAAGCGCCATTTGCGGGTCATACTCGGCGACTTCAGGAGCCTGGGGTTTGCGGTGGGGAGGAATATATGGAGGGTTTGAAAGCACCAAGTCAAAGTATCCGGGCAGATCTTCAAGCGAGGTACGAATATCGCCCGGAATAAGGTGTACGTTCTGAGGATCAAGATTCTTGCGTGCCCAGAGGAGAGCCTGCTCGGAAAGTTCAACCGCAAAAACTTCTGCTTGAGGATTCTCTTCTTTAATCGCTGCGGCGATTGCCCCGGATCCCGTGCATAAATCCACGACGCGAGGGCGAGCGTTAGACTCGTATGACGCCAAGACCCGCAGAGCTTCCTCCACTAGAAGCTCAGTTTCAGGACGGGGAATAAAAACACCCGGACCTACCTTTATCTCCAGGTGATAAAAAGGTGCGACCCCCGTAATATGCTGCAACGGAACGCGCTGAGCTCTACACTCTAGCAGTTCCGTATAGCGTACTGAATCTTGTGGGGTAATCCTACGCCCCATCAGGGCGAACCGCTGCACGTCCGCACGAGTTACTGAGGATTCCCCATAGCTACCGCGCTTAATGCCTTGAGAGCCAGTACCTAACAGATATGCGGCAAGAAGTTCGGCATCTGCTCGGTATTGTTCTATCCCGGCGTGACGCAGTACATCAGCACCGCGACGCAAGGCTTCATCAAGCCCTTCGCCGCGGTGTGCTGTTGGGGTGACCCGTAATCCTGTCACTTCTGCGTTGCCTCGGATTATTCCTGCTCTTGGCCAACCTGTTCCAGTCGGTGAGCCTCATCCATTTCGATGGCAGACTGCACGACTGGATCAAGGTCGCCGTCCAAAACCGCGTCTAAGTTATATGCTTTGTATCCGGTACGATGGTCGGCAATACGGTTCTCGGGGAAGTTGTAGGTACGTATGCGTTCCGAACGGTCCATCGTACGCACCTGAGAGGCACGATGCGCGGCGTTCTCAGCGTCGATCTGCTCCTGCTGATGCGCCAGCAAACGGGCGCGCAGCACGCGCATTGCAGCTTCGCGGTTCTGCAGCTGTGATTTCTCATTCTGCATAGCCACAACAATGCCCGTAGGAAGGTGAGTAATACGCACGGCAGAGTCGGTTGTATTCACAGACTGTCCGCCGGGACCGGAAGAACGGTAAACATCAATCTTCAGGTCGTTCTGACTGATCTCGATCTCTTCGGGTTCATCAACCTCAGGAAATACGAGCACGCCCGCAGCCGACGTGTGAATGCGCCCCTGCGATTCAGTCGCGGGAACACGCTGAACTCGGTGCACGCCGCCTTCATATTTCATGTGTGCCCATACGCCTTCGGCAGGTTCGTTGGAGGTTCCCTTGATTGCTATCTGGGCATCCTTGTACCCACCCACATCGGTACTGGTGGAGGAAATAACCTCAGTCTTCCAGCCCTTATGCTCGGCATAACGCAGATACATGCGCAAAAGGTCACCCGCGAAGAGAGCCGCCTCATCGCCGCCCGCGCCCGCTTTGACCTCAAGAATAACGTTGCGACCATCATCAGGATCACGAGGGATCAAAAGACGGCGTAGCCTCTCTTGGGCTTCTTCAAGCTCGGCCTCAAGAGTAGGAATCTCAGCCGCAAAATCAGGGTCTTCTGAGGCCATTTCACGCGCCGCTTCTAAGTCATCCGCCAAGGACTTGTATTTGTTATATGCGGTCACGATACCGGTGAGTTCCGCATAACGCCGCCCCACGCGGCGAGCCTTCCCCTGATTTGCCTGAACGGCGGGGTCAGCCAGCTGCTCCTGAAGCTCAGTGTGCTCGTCAAGGAGCACCTGGATAGACTCAAACATTTTTGCTCTCTTACCTTTGTATACGCGCCGATTTTCGGGACTCGCGTATATCTTCACTTCATTATTACAGGGTCTAGGCACCGCACACCCCGTACCACACAATCTTTTGGGCGGTACGGGGCGAACAATGCTGTGCGATAACCGCTACGAGACGGTTACCTTGCTAATCCACAAGGCGCAGCCCATTCTTCTGAACGGTCAGCAAGAATTCAACGTTGCTCTCGGTCTTCCGAAGCTGGTTTGTAAGAATATTTAGAGCCTGCTCGGGTTCCATACCGGCCAGAGCACGGCGCAGACCCCACATAATCTTAACTTCGTCCGGAGAGAGCAGATTCTCTTCGCGGCGTGTGCCGGAGGCGTTAATATCCACCGCCGGGAAAATACGCTTATCCGCGAGCTGACGTGACAGACGCAGTTCCATATTACCGGTGCCCTTGAACTCTTCGAAGATAACTTCATCCATCTTCGAGCCGGTCTCTACCAGAGCCGTCGCCAGAATAGTAAGCGAGCCACCTTCTTCGATGTTACGAGCGGCACCGAAGAATTTCTTCGGTGGGTACAGAGCGGCAGAATCGACACCGCCGGAGAGAATACGTCCGGAGGCGGGAGCCGCCAGGTTGTAGGCACGCCCCAAGCGAGTCATGGAGTCCAGCAGCACAACCACATCGTAGCCCAGCTCAACCATGCGTTTAGCACGTTCGATAGCCAACTCAGCAACGGTGGTGTGATCCTCAGCAGGACGGTCGAAGGTTGAAGCTATAACCTCGCCAGAGACCGTGCGCTGCATATCGGTTACTTCTTCAGGGCGTTCATCCACCAAAACCATCATGAGGTAAACCTCAGGGTTGTTGGCAGTAATAGCGTTCGCGATCGACTGCAACATAAGGGTTTTACCGGCCTTTGGCGGCGAGACGATCAGACCGCGCTGACCTTTACCGATCGGAGATACCAGATCAACAACACGGGTACCCAGTTTCTTCGGGGTGGTCTCTAGGCGCAGTCGTTCCTTGGGATACAGCGGGGTAAGTTTCGAGAACTCACGACGGCTGGAAGCTTCTTCCACAGGCTGCCCATTAATAGCTTCAACTTTCACCAGCGCGTTGAAACGCTGGCGCGAGTTTTGTTCTCCCTCGCGCGGCACGCGAATAGCGCCCAGAATATGGTCACCCTTACGCATGTGGTAACGCTTAACCTGAGCCAGGGATACATAGACATCGTTCGGACCGGGCAGATAGCCGGAGGTGCGCACAAAGGCGTAATTATCGAGGATATCGAGAACACCTGAAATCGGTGCCAGTACGTCATCCTCATTCACCTGAGGCTCATCGGAATCCCCACGACGGTTACGACGATCGTTCTTTTCATAGCGGTCACGCTTATTGCGGCGGCTAGTGCGCTCCTCACGATTTTGATTCTGTTTTTCGAATCGTTGATCGTTTTTCTCGGAACGCTCATTCTTCTCAGAACGGTCACGCTTGTTACGGCGGCTAGTGCGCTCTTCGGCCTCTTCTTCACCCTTACGACGGTTATTCCGCTCGCGTGTGCGGGTACGTTTAGTCGGCTTCTCAGGTTCAGAGCCGAAAGTCATATCCAGAGCCGCCGTAATGGAGTCCAGGGTAGTAGAGCCGTCCGAAGTTGTGGCTTTCAAATCGGCGGAATTCTCCGGAAGATCACGCTGTGCAGAACGCGAACCGATGCTTTCAGAAGCCAGTTCTGCTTTCACATCTAAGGGAGGCAAATCCGCATTCTTACCCTCTTGGGGACCGCGACCGTTCTTAGCTTCACGGTCTTTCCGAGATCGTGAATTTCGAGTGCGGCGAGTGGTACGTTCCTCGCGCTCGGGGGTCTCGGTACTCTCGCCAGATGCTGCTCCTTCGGAAGATTTCTTTGTTGAGGTAGCCTCATCAGGTTTAGCGGCTTCTTCAGAAGCTGCCTTAGCGGCCTTGCGACTACGCGCGCGCTTCTGTGCCGGAGTCTCATCCTGCGCTTGAGAATCTTGCGACTTTGAGCGGGTGTTTTTAGAAGTTTTTGTGCTTTCTTGAGTCGAGGCAGCCTCGGCACCTTCGGTGGTGCCGCCGCGCTGATGCAGGGTTAACGCTTCCACAAGCTCAGCTTTCTTCATTTTCAGGTATCCACGAATACCGAGCTGCTGAGCGAGAGTACGAAGCTGTGCGACCTTCAAGCCGCTGAATTCGGAGAAAGCGTCACCGGAACCGGTGCCATTATCCTCGATCACGACAATGTTCTTTGCCAAACGATTTATCCTTTTAGTCAGGGACACCCAGAAAATCCTCTCAGAATTGAGGATCGGGTTTTTCTCATCATGCATACAGTGTAGAAACTACATACCGCATACTGTGCGGTATCGCGCTACGCTATACTGCCTCATATATATCCGAGGCACTCACTTTCGAACCGTCGTTACGTGGGGTCAAGAAACGGCAAAGTCCTTGTGAAGTGAGGCAAAAAATACATAACCACAGAAAAATATTTCCTCGCGAGCTCCCCACGGAAGAAGAAGCATACGCGAACACACAAAAAGACGTGATTCAAAGAAAATACTTTCCATTCCCGGATGTGGCGGTTCTTCGTGCGACCGGGAGATAAAACAAACACGATAAACCATGCAGGTGAAAAACACCTTACTGTGTAACTATAACACCTTCTGCATCGATTTCAAGGGGCATGACGCGCCATGACAGGCGACGCCCCTCATATTCGCTCCCCTCATGAGTAGCCTCAAACTCAGCGATCGCTCGCTGTGCTGCAGCGACTTCTTCACAGCTACGGGAGAAGGTTAATACGGTAGGCCCGGCCCCCGAAATTACGGCGGGAAGCTGCCGATCACGCAGATAGGCAACCAGCGCCGCACTCGGTCGCATCGCAGGAATACGGTACCCCTGATGCAGATAGTCCACGGTTGCATCCATAAGATACTCCGGTGCTTGCGAAAGGGCTTGAATCAATAAAGCGGCACGACCTGAGTTTGCCGCAGCCTGCTCATGCGGAATCTCAGTAGGAATCAGCGAACGCGCAAGTTTTGTAGAAACTTCATAATCGGGTACCGCTACGATAGGTACAACGGTAGAATGAACCGGTACGACCAACGAGCGCCAGTCCCCCAGTTCTCCCCAGGATATTGATAGCGAACCATACACCGAAGGCGCCACATTATCAGGGTGTCCTTCAAGGTCTGAAGCTATTTGAAGAATCTGGTCACGACTCAATTGAGTGTGCTCGGGAAGCAACCCGGAAGCCGCCGCAACGCCCGCAACAATAGCGGAGGCAGATGAGCCCATGCCCCGTGAATGCGGAATACGGTTGTGTGCCGTCAGCCTGAGGGCGGGGAACTCATGAAGCCCGACCCTCTCGAAGGCGGCATGCATCGCCTGAATCACTAGATGGGTTTCATCGCGCGGTACGGCCTCACTGCCCTCGCCGGAAAGCTCAAATTCTAAACCTTCAGAAATACGCTCAACCCTAAGTTCATCATAAAACCCTAAAGCCACCCCTAAGGTATCGTAGCCGGGCCCGAGGTTAGCACTTGATGCCGGAACCTTGACGGTGACGGCTTTACCGACAGGAATATCTGCGCATGTGATAGGGGTATCGGAATTCGACATGGAAACCTCGGGTGCATGTGGATGTTAGGAGCGCATACTGTGCTGTTCAAGCGGTGGAACAACACTAATGTCACTTACTTTACGAGAATTTATCCTAGCATTGAGCGGGTTACGGACAGAATAAGACGCCCTTGCCCAAGAAAATTTTCTCGGACAAGGGCGCATCGACCTATCGGTTAACAGGCTATAGGGTGGTTAGTTCAGGTCAAGAATATCTGCCACAGCCACAACATCGAAGGCTGCCTTAGTCGGTTCAACCTTCGCGCCGTTGACCGGTTCCAACGCCCACTGCGGGTCCTTCAAACCGTGACCCGTAACCGTAATGACAATGGTCTTGCCCTCGGGAGCCTCACCCGCGCGATGTTTCTTGAGCAGACCCGCAACACCAGCGGCTGAAGCGGGCTCAACGAAAACGCCCTCGCGGGAAGAGAGCCAGCGGTGCGCCTCAAGAATCTCCTCATCGGTAACGGCCTCAATCACGCCGCCGGATTCATCACGTGCCGCCTCAGCTTTCTCCCACGAGGCAGGGTTGCCGATGCGAATTGCGGTCGCAATCGTTTCGGGAGTGTCAATCGGGTGCCCTGCAACAATCGGGGCCGCGCCGGCTGCTTGGAAACCCCACATGATGGGTCGCTTGGTGGCGACCGGCTCTAGGACCTTGCCGTCACGGTTCGTATAGGGTTCTGAATACTCCTTGTATCCCTTCCAATAAGCGGTAATATTGCCCGCGTTACCTACCGGGAGCAGATGGTAATCGGGGGCGTCTCCCAGAGTGTCGACGACCTCAAAAGAACCGGTCTTCTGCCCCTCAATGCGGTAGGGGTTCACCGAGTTCACCAAGAATACTGGGTAATTCTCGCTGAGTTTACGGGCAATTTCGAGGCAGTTATCGAAGTTTCCGTCAATCTGAATAATATCGGCACCGTGGGCGATTGCCTGCGAGAGTTTACCCATCGAAATCTTGCCGTCCGGCACGAGTACCGCGCAACGCATCCCCGCTTGAAGCGCATATGCCGCTGCCGACGCTGAAGTATTACCGGTCGAAGCGCACACAACAGCCTTCGCACCTTCGCGTTTAGCGGCGGTAATAGCGCTCGTCATGCCACGGTCTTTGAAAGATCCGGTGGGGTTCATCCCCTCGAATTTGAGGTATACCGTATTGCCAGTCTGCGCTGACAGCGCCGGTGCGTGAATCAGCGGGGTTCCGCCTTCGCCTAGAGTTACCGGTTTTACCTCGTCCCCGAACGGAAGACGGTCGCGGTATTCGTTAATGACGCCCTGCCACACATGTGCCATGGGATTCTCCTACTTTCTGCTGATGGTTTTACTCGCGCGGACTTGAGAATTTCCGCGCTGAAATTCTAGTCTTCCTGATCTATTTACCGGACTCGACGCGAATCACGGAAATAATCTCACGCACAGTATCTAAACCGTCGATCACCGCGATCGCGCGGCGCAGGTCAGAGTCTTTGGCAGAGTGCGTCACCAGGCGGATCTGTGCGGCGCCATCCCGCGGAGTAGATTGACGCAAAGAATCCACCGAAATACCGTGTTCGGCGAAAATACGGGCAATGTTTGCGAGCACGCCCAATTTGTCATCAACCAGCATGCCTACCGAGTAGCGGGAGATAATGTCGCCCAATCCGGTAGCAGGCAGCTGCGCGTAAGAGGACTCGGGCACACCCGGACCACCCAATACCAAGCGGCGCGCTAACGACACAAAATCACCCAGAACGGCGGAAGCAGTCGGTGCTCCACCGGCACCAGGGCCATAGAACATCAGCTCGCCTGCGTTCTGTGCCTGTACAAACACGGCATTAAACGCGCCATGAACACCTGCCAGTGGATGCTGCCGCGGAATAAGCGTAGGAGCCACACGGATATTGACTCCGTCACCATCTCGCTCACAAATGGCCAGGAGTTTAATCACGTAGCCGTCGGCATCTGCGGCGGCAACGTCATCGGCGCTTACGGCGGTAATACCCTCTATGTGAACGTCATCAATGGTGAAATCAGAGTGGAACGCCAATGAGGCTACAATAGCAGCCTTTGATGCGGCATCATGACCTTCAACGTCAGCGGTGGGGTCTGCTTCGGCATAGCCGAGTTCCTGGGCGTCTTTGAGCGCATCGGCAAAGGTTGCGCCGGTGGTATCCATCTGATCCAGAATGTAGTTGGTGGTGCCGTTCATAATGCCCAGCACACGTGTGACGGTATCGCCTGCCAAAGAATCGCGCAGGGGGCGTAAAATCGGAATTGCACCGGCGACCGCCGCCTCATAGGAAAGCTGTGCACCGGACTTATCGGCAGCAGCCTGTAGCTCAACACCGTGTTTTGCCAGAAGCGCTTTATTCCCTGAAACCACCGATTTACCTGCCTCTAGAGCGCGCAGAATGCGGGTTCGTGCAGGTTCAATACCGCCGGTCAGCTCGATCACCACGTCGGCAGCGTCAATCAGGGCGTCTGCATCGGTGGTATACAGCCCTGGTTCGGCATCCCAGTGGCGTTTAGCCGCAGTATCACGCACGGCTATACCGATCAGCTCAACAGGCGCACCTATCCGTTCTTTGAGAACCGCGCTATCCTCACTAAAAATACGCGCTACCTGAGAACCAACGTTCCCAGCGCCGAGCAGAGCAACCTTAATGGTGTCAGTCACGTTATCTCCTACATTTTGACCGAGTGGTGAACGCGCCTGTACGAACGGGCGACGTCATCATCAACTGTATCAAGAGAGCGGCGCCTGGACGCGGTCAAGACGCCAACATTACCGCCATTTACGGGGGTGTCGTTATATTACAAGCAGTTTCTTACCCAAACATACGCCATGCGGGTCATCATGCGGAAAAGATTTGGTGCCCGTACTAGAAGCCCGTATCGAGAGCAAGCATCTCATCTTCGCTTTGGCGACGAATAATAGGATGCGCCGCTTCCCCCGCCGACGTAGCAATAACCGGCGGACGGCTCAGGTAGTTATAGTTCGACCCCAGCACATAACAGTACGCACCGGTAGCTGGCACCGCGAGAATATCCCCCGCACGCAGGTCAGCAGGAAGATAGCAATACCGCACCACAATATCACCCGATTCGCAGTGTTTACCTACCACACGTGAAAGCACGTGCTCTCCCGCCGGGGCGCGGTTTGCCAGGGTTACCGCATAGTCGGCGTCATAGAGCACTGGGCGCGCATTATCACTCATACCGCCGTCCACAGAGACGTACCGGCGCACTCGAATCTGACCGTGCTCATCCTCAATACTCACGTTTTTGATGGTGCCGACGGTGTAAAGCGTCACCCCTGAGGGGCCTGAAATCGAGCGGCCAGGTTCAAAAGACATATGCGGAATCGCCAGGCCAAGACGCACGCAGGTTGCCGCGACTGCATCCGCAATCGAGACGGTAATCTGCTCAATACTGCGCGGGGTATCGGCCTCGGTATAGCCAATACCGTAGCCGCCGCCCAGGTCAAGCTCAGGCAGGCTAAGACCGTATTTCTGGTTCACGGCGTGCATAAAGGTAAGAGCCGTATCTGCCGCTTGTTCGAAGCCCTGCGCCTCAAAAATCTGCGAACCTATATGGCAGTGAATCCCCCGAAAATCCATGGAGTCTGTGGCGGTGAGGATACCGGCGGCAAGCATCGCGTAGGATTCGTCCTCAGTGGTTGACCAATACTCAAGTTCATCTGTCTCTAACCCGGCAAGACGCGCGGTTCCAGGCTGAAGCGACATCCCAAATTTTTGATCTTCATGCGCCGTAGCAATAGATTCGTGGGTGGAGGCATGTACACCGGGCGTAATCCGAACGAGCACGGGAACCGCCGGATACGGCTCCTGCCCCGCAGCGGCGCGTTCTGCGTTCAGCTCGGCATGCACATCCGCGATGAGTTTAAGCTCGTCAACGGAATCTGCCACCACACGCCCTACCCCGTGTTTGATGGCGCGCGCAATCTCGCCGCGCGACTTGTTATTACCGTGCAGCGCGATATTTTGCCCGGAAACCTGAGCCCGCAGGGCAATCGCCAGTTCCCCTCCCGATGCCGTATCAAGACACAAACCTTCTTCATGCGCCCACCGCGCCACGGATGTGCACAGGAATGACTTTCCCGCGTAGTAGACACTCACCTGCGCGCCATACCGGGCGAAAGCATCCTCGAATGCCTGGCGGTACCCGCGTGCCCTAGCTCGGAATGTATCTTCCGAAAATACGTACTGCGGAGTATCGAACTCTTTGACAAGCTCACTCGCTGCAATGCCGTCGATGGTTAGCTCTCCCCCATGATTACGCTGAAATGAGTCCGTCCAGATGGTACGGTTCAGCTCGGCCGGATATTCGGGGCAGGTAAGCCAGTCGGGGGCGTACAGGGATTGTGCGTCGCTCATGCATAGTCCTCGGGTCTTGTGTCACGGTCACAGATTCGTGATGCCATCACCACTATATCGGAACGCCTTGCTGCCACGATGCTGCTCATAGGTGGTGTTCAGATAGCGGATGAACCGATAGACAAAAGCCGCGTGCCCCGTCATCGTGTTGGCGGGGTACGCAGCTTCCGGTCGGTTCGGCATTACATACGCTCGGGGGCGGTGACCCCCAGCAGACCCAATCCGTTGGCGAGTACCTGACGTGTTGCATTGTTGAGAAGCAAACGGGTACGGTGCAGATCAGTCACTGGCTCATCGCCCTTCGGAGCCACGCGCGAGAGGCCGTACCAGCTGTGGTAGGCCGCCGCAAGGTTTTCCAGATAACGGCTCACGCGGTGCGGTTCGTAGAATTCCGCTGCGGTACGCACGGTTGCCGGGTATTGCCCCAGCACTGCAAGAAGCTCAGTATCTGCGGGCGTATTCAGAAGCCCTGTGTCCACGCCATCGACAAGATGCACGCCAGCATCAATGGCGTTACGTTCTACAGCCGCAGTGCGGGCGTGCGCATACTGCACATAATAGACAGGGTTATCGCTGCTCTTCTGCACCAGCAGATCAAGATCGATATCAATTGTGCTGTCTACCGAGTAGCGGATCAGTTCGTAACGTGCCGCATCCACACCCACAGCCTCTACAAGGTCTTCAAGGGTGACGACGTTACCGGCGCGCTTCGACATACGCACGTGTTTGCCGTCCTTGACAAGGTTCACCAGCTGCCCAATCATGACCTCAATCTGCTCGGTCCGGTACCCCAAGATTTGAGCGATAGCCTTGAGTCGTCCTACGTAGCCGCTATGGTCTGCACCAAGCATATAGATGGCTATGTCCGCAGGGTTCTCAGGACGGGTCATTTTATTGCGGAAATACGCAATATCTCCAGCAACATAGGCGTGATTACCATCCGATTTAATGACCACACGGTCTTTGTCATCGCCGTAGTCAGTGGTGCGCATCCACCACGCGCCCTCGGATTCAAAAAGCTGACCATCCTGTTTCATCTGCTCAATGATGCGGTCGGCCTCGCCAGATTCAAATACCGAGTTTTCGTGGAAGAAGACATCAAAGTCGGTACCGAAACGGTGCAGAGACTCTTTAATCTGTGCGAACATAAGCTCGGTTCCGATTTCACGGAAAACTTCTGCGGGGTTTTCGGCGTCGAGCGCGTCTGGGCGTTGGGCGAGAATCTGATCTTTGATATCGGTAATATAGGCGCCCGCATAGCCGTCTTCAGGGGTAGGCTCTCCCTTGGCAGCGGCAAGAAGCGAGTTTACGAACCGATCAATTTGGGTGCCGTGATCGTTGAAGTAGTATTCGCGCACCACATTTGCGCCCTCGGCTTCGAGGATATTGGCGAGCGCATCACCTACGGCCGCCCAGCGGGTGCTGCCCAAGTGGATGGGGCCGGTGGGGTTAGCCGAGACGAATTCAAGGTTAATGGTTTTTCCCGCGAATTTATCGCTGGTTCCGTATGTTTTTCCAGCTTCAACGATGGTGGCGGCGAGAGTGCCTGCCGCAGCCGCATCCAGGGTTATATTGAGGAAGCCGGGGCCAGCAATATCTACCGTTGACACCCCCGGAATTGAGGCAATTTTATCGGCGAGAACGGCTGCTACTTCGCGAGGATTCTTGCCAACTTTCTTGGCGAGCTGCAGCGCAATATTAGTCGCCCAGTCACCGTGTTCGCGAGATTTCGGGCGTTCCACGCGCGCGAGGGGAAGCTCTGCGTTATCTGCGAGGGTAAGCTGACCGGATGCGATAGTTTTATCGAGTTCTTGAGCAATTGCTGCTGATAATTCTTCGGGAGTCATAGCTACATATTCTAGCAACATCTGATAGGATATAGAGGTTCGCTTGTGCGCCGTATGCGGCTGAAACGCCTAGTTTTCGGTCGAGGGGCCAAGGCGGTCGCCAAAATTTCATATGTCAGCCCTTGTAGCTCAGTGGATAGAGCGCTTGCCTCCGGAGCAAGAAGTCGAAGGTTCGAATCCTTTCAAGGGCACTTTTTTATTGGCCTATCCGCTTCAGCGGGTAGACCTTATATATGCTCAAAAGTCGAAGGTTGCGCTTAGCGCCTTCGGTCGACTCTTTAGTTCTCGCACGCTCGAACCTTCCTCCCCTCAGCCTTTAAGGGCACAAATCAATGACACACATGTGGTCTGTCTAAATACTATTTAGACAGACCACATGTGTTGAAGAGTATTTAACGACAGACTACCGTTAGGTGTCCGCATCAAGCATCATGGTCTCTTCGAGCATTGCGGAGCCTTCTTGAATGTGCACGCTCTCACCGAGCGGTTTAAGGGCCTTAATGACAGGGTCGCGCCGAGCGCCGGGCAACCGCAGGGTGCGCCCGTCCAAAAGCGCGGGAATACTGGCATCTTGGAGTAATTTAAACGCCTCATCCCAGTGCTCTGTGGTGACGACGAGCGAGCTATGCCCGGCTGTGATTTCATCAACGGTTCCGGAGCCGGTCACCTCACCTGCGGCAAGCATGACGAGGCGGTCGCATTGCGCGGCCTCCTGCATATAGTGAGTCGTCACCAAAATTCCTGTACCGCGATCGGCCAAGGCGTGCAGGTTCTCCCAGAGACGTGCACGGGTGAGCGCATCCATGCCGGAGGTGGGCTCATCAAGCACAAGAAGGGCAGGGTCATGCCCCACTGCAGCAAGATACGCAAGAGTGCGTTTAGTACCCAAAGGCAGGTTCGCGACAGAGGCGCGGCCATAGCGTTCTGCGAAAGCACGAGCCTGCCTATTCAGGGCGACTCCTTGAACGGAAGCCGCAAACTCCAGATTTTCCAGGGCAGATAGTGACGGGTACAGCCCAAGCCCCTGTGCCACGTATCCGATATATCGTCGGCTACTAAGCGATGGTTTCTTTCCGAATAACGTCGCTTTCCCTGAGGTTGCGGTTTCCAGTCCAAGTAAAACCCGCATGAGTGTGGTCTTACCTGCACCGTTTCCCCCGAGCAGCCCCACGATTTCACCGGGTTTAACGCTCAAGGATACGCCGTTCAGCGCCCGAAAAGAGCCGTAATCGCGGATCACGTTATCCGCCAGCACTAAGGTATCGCTGCTGAGGCTATCTGCTATTCGGTGTTTTTCGCTGCGCTCTGCCTCAGCAGGTAGGGTATTTAAATCATGACTGTCCGAAGTTTTCCCCAGCAGCAGCGCAATGTTTGCATTCTCTAGGTCTTTGGGGGCGGGAGTAAAACCCTTGGGATGGGCGGGGTGTGCATCTTTATCCCAGCGGTAGACAGTATTAGCCCGACGCCACGCGGATGGGCTGGTGAGTACTTGTTGCGCGGCTTCTAGGTTCACCGGTGCCTGCCAGATTGAACCAGGAACGCGTGATATTACCTTGTCGGGCGTACCAGATCCCAGCAGGTGCCCGTCGTTGAGCAGGAACAACCGTGTGGCACGTTCTGCCTCGTCAAGGTATGTGGTGGCGAAGACGACGGTTGCCCCATCGGCCGCCGTGGCTGCCATGAGATTCCACAGTTGAGCCCTGCTGATGGGGTCCACTCCCGTAGTCGGTTCGTCAAGCAGTACCAGTCCGGGACGGTGTAGCGTGGCGAGAACCACCCCGAGTTTCTGCCGCATCCCACCCGATAACCGCCCCGCCAGCCGGTCGGTCACGTGATCTAGCCCGGCTTTCTGCAGAAGCTCTTCCGAACGGACACGGGTCTGCATAGAATCAAGACCGTAGGTATGTGCGATGAACTCGATATTCTCGGCGACCGAGAGATTACGCCATACGCCCGAGTCTGCAGGCTGATATCCCACGTTATTTCGATTAAACGGAAGGTTGTCACTGTGTCCTTCGTGCATCTTCAAACGCCCGGCGAGCAATTTCAGAAGCGTCGTTTTGCCAGCGCCGTCCCCGCCGATAAGCGCCGTTACTGTTCCGGGCGTGAATTCACCCGTGAAGCTATCGAGTGCAGTATGAGTACCAAAACGCACCGTGGCCTGCTCAAGGCGAATATTAGCCGTTTTCATGAGCGTGCCCCTCCGTGTGTAAGCGTGTACCGCATCCGCGCCGTTGCGGCGCCAAAGACAACAATCGCCATAGCAATCAGGATGACGAGCGGGAACCAGATTCCCTCTAGAGTTGCTGAGCGGAGCATAATACCCTGGGCAATTTCGCGGAACCAGGTCAAGGGCAGAGCGTAGCTGATCCACCGAATACCCAACGGCATCGAATCCAATGGGAAAATCAACCCAGAGAGCAAAGTCTGCGGCACAATAAATAGAATTGCCATCTGAATAGCCTGCCCGGTATTTTGCGAGATCGAGGAGATAAACACGCCAATACCGAGCACGACGAAAAGGAATACAAAGGCGGCGAGTCCGAACAGCCATAGACTGCCGTTGAAAGGTACCCCGAAAAGCCACACCCCAAGCGTGGTAATCACCGCCATATCGAGTATGGCAAGCATAAAGTAGGGAACAATCTTTCCCATGATGATAGAGACAGGGCGAAGCGGCATGACCGCAAGCTGTTCCAGCGTACCGGTCTCTCGTTCACGCACTAGCCCGATACTCGTGATGAGCGTGCCAATAAACAAGAGAATCAGCCCGATAAGCCCCGGCACCATGACCCACGATGTTTTCAGCTCGGGGTTAAACAACACCGTAACAAGATCGTCAGGATTGAACGTGGGACTCTCCATATTCGTAAAGTCCGGTAGTGCTGCGCCAGACCCCGAACGTGGTTGCGGGCTTGCAGCAGAATCCTGCGCCGCCACGGGTGCAGGTTCACGCTGTGTTTGTTCGGCCGCGTTGCGGTATGCGGATTTTGCTGCGGCAATGCGGTTTTGTGCATCCTCGGCGGAAAGCTGCACGAAGGTGCCCTGCGCCGTTTGCGTTATGAAAAGGTTACTGCCGTCCGCATAGACCCGCATCTGCTCCGATATGGGTTTGTCTGAGGTGCCCGGTCGGTCAGCGACGACGACCACATCGGCTTTTCGATCGCGCAATAGTTGCTCTGCGTCTTCCACCCCTCGGTTGTGATCCACCTGAGTGATATCAAGTTTGTCACGTGCGGCACCGTAATCATCAAGCTTGTCGGCGGCAGATTGTGCTTCCGATCCAATGACAGCTACCGAGACCTTGTCCACCGAGAAATTCGCCGCATAACCGAAAACAATTAGTAGAATCACGGGCAGAACCACCAGCATCGCCAGGGTGCGGCGATCGCGCGCCAACTCGCGAAATTCCTTGATGATCAGGGCTTGCACTACCCCACCTCCCTATTTCATCAGTTGATGAAATTAACCATACAGCCGCTTTTTCGGTTGTGCAAGCACTTCCCCGCTGTTAGGCTAAAACCACCAGAAAGCGGGAAGGTAAAACCGTGAATTCATCAGAGAACCCCCTACCACGCCGCGGGCCCAGAGCAGGAGGAGTCGAACGAGGGCACATCCTGCAGATTGCCACCGAGCTCTTCAGCGAACACGGCTACCAGGCAACCACCATCCGAAAAATTGGTAAGGCCGCAGGCGTTGATGCAAAGCTCATTCACTACTATTTCGGCACCAAAGAAGACCTGTTCACCGCCGCTATCTCTGAGGTATTCCGTTCTCGCGGGCTGCCTGACATTCTCTCGGACTACCAGCCCGATGCGGCGGACTCACCCGGTACTCACTACATACGTGCCGTACTGACAACTATCGAAACCCCTACTGTGGGCACCGCCTTCACCGGGCTGATTCGTAACCTTGGTACCCACGAAGAGTCACAAAAAGTTTTTCTCCGCTTCGTTAACGAAGAACTTCTAGATCGCCTCGCCTCACAGCTTCAGATAGAAAATGCCGAAACGCGGCTTGCGCTCGCCGGAACCCAGATTTTTGGGCTTATTTATACCCGATACATCCTACGAATCCCACCCCTAACCAAGCTCTCTATTGAGCAGACGGCGCAGCTTATCGGACCCACCTTAGACCGATATATGCGCGGCGATTTAGAAATCTAGCCTAATTAGCAACCCACCATAAAATAGTCCGGAAATTCTAGGAGGTCACCATGATGACCGTCGGAGGTTTTGCTTTTATCACCATTGCGCTGTTTATGGTGCACGAATTTGAGGAGATCATCTTCGTGCGCCGCTACATCGAGAAGTACTCCAGCGATAACCGGTACCACGACGAAATCTTTATAGCGGGGCAAGACCATTACCCCTCAACCGCAGCTATTGCCGCCATGATCGGTGAGGAATTTATTGTTGCTTGTCTGATCCTTTTTAGCGGGGTCATATTTGATTCCATTGAGACCGTCACAGCTATCTTTATCGCTTATATCCTGCATCTTATCCTTCATATCCGTGAGGCGTTTATCTTTCCTGGATGGGCACCGGGCAGCAGGACCGCAGTATTTACGATGCCGCTTAACGCTATTACCTTATACGCTATCTTTGCTACCCAGCATATCGATTACCTCAAATTAGTTATTTTGACCGTGGTCTTGAGTGCTGTAGTTCTTATTAACCTACAGATGCTTTACCGGCTATCGGGAAAGATTGAAACGTTCATTCAGAAGATCGCGTAATACAGGGTTTCCCGGGTTTCTATAGTTAGACAATAAGCCCTCACGACGCTGATATCTCTCTACTACAGGAACTGATAGGGCTTCAATTTAGCTAGATATGCACATACTCGTCATGAGAACGGCACGTGTGAGAGTTGCCTTTTATGACATGCTATTTTGCCCCGTGACTTGCGCTTGAGAGAATGTTTCCAACCGTTATCGTCAAGGCAGAAGGGGTTCACCATGACCATGCACCAGGTACAGCTCACCGTATGGGGTGAGCCCGAGAACCTGCATTTTGCAGAGGCTCCTATGCCTTCACCCCTTCGCGGGCATGTTCTTCTCAAAGTTACCGCCGCTGGTGTTAACCCTATAGACCTTACAACGCGCAAGGGATTGGGCCCTGCAGCATCATTGATTAATCTTGACCAAGAACCCGCCGTTTTAGGATGGGATGTTGCCGGTTTGGTTTGTGAAACGGCGGGCGATTACACGGGATTCCAGCCAGGCGAGAAGGTTTTCGGGCTGGTGCAGTTTCCGCATCCGGGTAAGACATATGCCGAATACGTTTTGGCTCCTACCCATCAGCTTGTGCGCGCCCCTGCAGATATTCCCGACGAACAGCTGGGCGCCGCTCCCCTGGCAGCCTTGACGGCATACCAGGTACTTTTTGAGGTTGCGAACCTTAGCGCTGGGGAGCGCGTGCTGATCCATGCGGGCGCAGGCGGTGTTGGTCATCTCGCGATTCAGCTTGCCCTCGACGCTGGCGCTACAGTTTACGCTACGGCTTCTGAGAAAAACCGTGAGTTTATACAGTCTTTGGGCGCAGAATTTATCGACTATACAACCCAGGATTTCCGACAGGTTCTAGGTCCTACCCTTGATGTGATACTGAATTCTACGGGTGCACAAACCTTCGTAGATTCTTTGGATGTACTGGTTCCGGGCGGTCGAATCGTGACCCTCACAAGCCCCGATCCTTTAGAGACTGCACGCGAGCGCGGGTTTACGGCAGAGTGGCTGACGGTGCATCCCGACCGTTATCAGCTGGGTGAGATTGCTCGACTCATGTCGCTGGGGATTGTGAAAGTTCACGTAGATCAGACTTTCCCGCTAGAGCAGGCAGCGAAGGCTCATGAGCTTGTGGGCTCCCGTCATGTGCGCGGCAAAGTGGTGCTTGTTCCTTAGGATTCTACGTGTTCTCTGGAAGAAGAACCTGAATCTTTATAGGGCTGCCGACGCTCCAGACGATGAGGTGGCTGCCAGCACATGGTCCACGTCTCTGTGAAGGCGCGCAGCTATGGCGGCATCATAGAGCACGCCGTCGTAGCAGAACTTTTCACGTTCTACGCCCTCAACCACGAACCCCGCAGGCGCGCCACTGCCGCTGACGCCGGGTTATTGGTGCGGTACCCAAGCTCTAAACGACGAACACGTGGGGACCTTGCGGATGTAAGAGCTGAGAAATCGTAGCTGATCTTGGCTTGTTCTGCAGGTTTTCTGGGTGATACAGCGCTATCATTCGATATGTCTATATTCTGTGCCCAGTCGCACGCCGCACGCACGCATCGACGTGTTATACCGAGCCCTCGGGTTTCTGCCGAGATCCAGTAGTAAACTCAAGCTCTATCCTAGGTTCCAGAAGGCTGGCGCCCCATACATCTGAAACCTACGCATCCGGCAACTTGGTTATCAACTTCCAAACACCATGCTATGTGTTCAGAAGATGGAAGAAGCTCTTCGCAGATGAGAGTTCGCGCATCTTCTACATTACCGAGAGCTGGCATCTGGTATACGAGATCGGGCGTTGCACGGTATATGTCATAGAGTATTGAGGCATCATCTTCCCGCCAAGCCCGCAGTGTTATTTTCATGACCTGCCTTTGCGTTTGAGATTATTAGTATCTGCTCCAAGATTACACAAGACTTCGCCGAAAAAACGGCTTTCTTGGGCACCAAATACAGAAGAGTAAACTAGTAACAATATGTCTGAGCAGAAACCCACCGAACACACAGATACTCCTAAGACCGCTCGAACCGCACCCAGTATGGCAAGCATGGCGGCTGCCATTCATGTGGCGCCGATGCGCGCACCTCAAAAGCCCGCGCGCACATCCCAAATATCCGGTGAGAAGCCCGACGATACCTCCACGGCAGAGCCAAGCTCGAAACGGCGTAATGCCCACAAGAATTCCTTGCGTAAAAATAACGCTTCACACTCCAAAAATCCGCAAAAACGCGCGCACCGTAAGAACCACCGGGACCGGCCCGAACAGCGTCCCTACAACCCGCTAATTCCTGCGGTTATTACCTATCCCGAAGAACTGCCCGTCAGCGAGCGCCGCGAAGACATTAAGTCGGCCATTCGTGATCACCAGGTCATCATTGTCGCTGGCGAGACCGGCTCGGGTAAGACCACACAGTTGCCCAAGATGTGCCTGGAACTCGGTCTTGCCGAGAAAGGCATGATTGGGCACACCCAGCCGCGCCGCCTTGCCGCGCGTTCGGTGGCGGAGCGCATCGCTGAAGAGCTAGGGCAGAAAATTGGTGAGACCGTGGGTTACCAGGTGCGTTTCACCTCTGAAGTGGGCGAGAACAGCGCCATCAAACTCATGACGGATGGTATTCTGCTCGCCGAAATTCAGCACGATAAGCTGCTGCGCAAGTACTCCACGCTCATTATTGACGAGGCACATGAGCGCAGCCTAAATATTGATTTTATTTTGGGGTATTTGAAGCGGATTCTGCCGAAGCGCCCTGATTTGAAGGTCATTATTACCTCCGCAACCATTGATCCCGAACGGTTCGCGCGGCATTTCGCGCCGAGTTTCGTGCCAGGTAAGGGTGTCGTAGACGATTCTCTCAGCGATGAGGAACGTGAGCTTGCCGAGCAGATTCTTTCCGATGACGCTCCCCCGATTATTGAGGTCTCGGGGCGCACCTATCCGGTGGAGATTCGCTACCGTCCGCTCGATGGGGACGACTACGCTGATGAAGATGAAGGCGACGAAGACCGCGACCCAACCGATGGAATCCTTGCCGCCGTCGAGGAGCTGTCGAAGGAGGCGCCCGGCGATATCCTGATTTTCTTCTCGGGCGAGCGCGAGATTCGTGATGCTCACGATGCTTTAGAGTCTTTGGTTGCCAAGTCCCCACGTATGAACTATGAGGTTCTGCCGCTGTATGCGCGTCTGTCGTTAGCAGAACAGCACCGCGTGTTTACGCCGGGGAGTCGGCCGCGTATCGTGCTGGCGACGAACGTTGCGGAAACTTCGCTGACGGTGCCGGGTATCAAGTATGTGATCGATACCGGTACCGCCCGCATTTCGCGGTATTCGGCGCGCACGAAGGTGCAGCGTCTGCCGATCGAGCGGATTTCGCAGGCGAGCGCGAACCAGCGTTCGGGGCGGTGCGGTCGTGTGAGCGATGGTATTGCGATTCGGCTGTATTCTGAGGACGATTTCGCGTCGCGCAGCGAGTTTACCGACCCGGAGATTCTGCGCACGAACCTGGCGGCCGTTATTTTGCAGATGATTGCGATCGGCGTGGTGCGCGAGCCCGGTGATATTGCGCGGTTTCCGTTTGTGCAGCCGCCCGCATCGCGCGCGATTAATGACGGTGTGAATCTGCTGCGTGAGCTTGGGGCGCTTTCTGAGAAGCCGGCGCGCACGGATAAGAGGGGGAAGCATCATCGTGTTACCTCGACGCTGACTGCTACGGGGCGTGCAATGAGTGCGTTCCCGGTTGATCCGCGCTTGGCGCGCATGATTATTGAGGGTTCGCGTCGTGACTGTGCTAAAGAGATGATGGTGCTTGCCGCCGCTTTGACGATTCAGGATCCGCGTGAACGCCCGGCTGAGGTGCGTGGCACTGCCGATGAGATGCATGCCCGTTTCACGGACGATAAATCTGATTTTTCGTCGTTCCTGCTGCTGTGGCAGTACATTAATGAACGCCAGGCTGAGCTTTCCTCTTCGCAGCTGCGGAAGATGTGCCATCGCGAGTTTATTAACTTTTTGCGTATTCGTGAGTGGCAAGATCTTTTCGCTCAGCTGCGTGAGATGGGGCGCACCGCGAATATCCGCGTGTCGAACGGGCGCGATATTGACGCGTCGGGGCGTGAGGTTGAGATTCATAAGAGCCTGCTTTCGGGTCTGCTCTCGCATGTGGGTGCTAAAGAGGAGCGTGAGAAAACCTACGGCAAAGCCCCGCGTGGTCCGCGCGAATATCTGGGGGCACGCGGCACAAAATTTGCTATCTTCCCAGGTTCCGGGCTTTTCAAGCAGAACCCTGACTGGGTGCTTTCTGCCGAGCTTGTGGAGACTTCCCGGCTATGGGCGCGTACAAACGCCGCGATCGAGCCGCAGTGGGTTGAAGAAGTGGGCGGGCACCTGCTGAAAAAGCAGTATTCCGAGCCGCATTGGTCGGCAAGCCGGGGTGCCGCCGTGGCGTATACGAAGGGCACACTGTACGGACTGACGATTTATGCCGACCGTGCTGTGCAGTATTCCCGGGTAGATGCCGCAGCTGCACGTGAGATTTTTATTCGTTCCGCCCTGGTGGAGGGCGACTGGCGCACCCAGCACAAGTTCTACAAGCGCAACCTGCGTGCCCTGGCTGAGGTTGAGGAGCTTGAGGCCCGCCTGCGCCGCCGCGATCTGCGAGTGGATGACGCCGTGCTTTTCGAGTTCTATAATGCGCGCATCCCCGAGCATGTGACGGACGTTCGTTCCTTCGATAAATGGTGGAAGCACGCGCGTTTAGAGAACGATAACCTGCTCGATTTCAACCCGGAAAACCTTATTAATGAGGATGCCGCCGATTATGACGATTCGCAGTTCCCGCGCCAGTGGGTGCAGCGTACCGACGGCGGTGAACTTACCCTGGATTTGCGGTACGAATACGCCCCGGGTGCAGGGTTGGGCGGTGCCCGCACGGATGCGGCAAAACGCGACGGCGTGGCGGTTCAGGTACCAATTCTGTTCTTGAACCAGCTAACCCCCGAGCCGTTCCGCTGGCAGATTCCGGGGATGCGCCATGAACTTTTAACGGCGCTCATTAAGTCGCTGCCGAAGGCGATTCGCCGTAATTTTGTGCCCGCCCCGGATGTTGCACGCATGGCGCTGGAGTCTTTAGAGGCGGACTACTCCCCCGCGACTGACGAGCTTCTGCCCTCGTTCGCGTTGGTGCTGCGCCGTCTGCGCGGCGTGGTGGTTGAGCCGGATGCCTTCGACTGGGAATCCGTGCCGGATCATCTGAAGTTCACGTTCCAGGTACGTGACGCCCGCAATAAGATTCTGGGCGAAGGCAAAGATATTCGTGAGCTGCAGCAAAAACTCCATGCACAGATCCGCTCAGCCCTAGCAGATTCGCTGGGCGCTTCTGAAGATACGGTGGCGAAGATGGCGGCTCTCGCAGGTGGGAACTCCGCGCAGGGGGCCTCATCGCGAACCGGTTCGGCGCAGCAGGGCGTGAAGAAAAACAGCGCAGGATCAGGCACAAAACCTGGCAAAGCCGCCGCTCAGGGTGCAGATTCTCAAGATTCTATCCGTGAGACCACGGGCTTGACTGACTTTCCCGGCGAGGAGATTCCGCGCAAGGTACAGCGCATTATTGCGACCCAGGCAGTCAGCGGATACCCGGCGCTGGTGGACGAAAAAACGAGCGTGGGCATCCGTATTTTCCCCACCGAGGCCGAGCAGGTACATTCGCAGCGGCGCGGTATTATTCGTCTTCTGCAGCTGCAGGTGCCCTCGCCTGAGCGGTATGTGAGCGATCACCTGTCAAATAAAGAGAAGATTGTGTTCACGCAGAACCCGCACGGTTCGATTGATGAGCTGATTCGGGACTGCACGGTTGCCGCGCTCGACAAGCTGGTGCCGCATACGCCCGTGTTCACACGCGCCGAATACCGTGACCTGTTCGAGCATGTGCGCGCCGAGCTGATCGATACCGTCTTTGAGGTCACCAAGCTGGTTGCCGAAATTCTCTCAGAGGCGGCGGCGCTGCGCAAAGCCATTAAGAAAGCAACTTCGTTGAGCACCATGCACGCCGTCTCAGATGTGAAGGGGCAGCTCGATAACCTGGTGTACCCCGGATTCGTGGCGAATACCGGGTACGATCAGCTGGTTCACCTGCCACGCTATCTGAAAGCCGCGCAGATACGCTTGACGAAGCTGGGACCGAACCTGAACCGAGATAATCAGCTCATGCTCACGGTGCAGGATTTAGAGGATTCCTACGATTCCGCTATCAAGTCGCTGCCCGAGGGGACTCTTATTCCCGATGCGCTCACTCGCGTGAACTGGATGCTTGAGGAGCTGCGTGTGAGCTTCTTCGCCCAGGAACTCGGCACGGCGTACACGGTCTCTGAGAAGCGCATCGCCAAAGCTCAGCGCGAGGCGCTGGAGCAGGTGAAGAGGTGAGTCCATAATTTCTTTAGAATAGAAAAGCTATAGTTCACTTTCCACCGTACAAAGCATGATTATTTTAGGGTCTTAATGAATAACGAAAATTCCACTAGCGATCAGCTATCGCCTATAACACCTGCTCTGCGAGGAGATAACCCTGAGTTAATCACAGCAGTCGAGTTAAATCAGTGGGCTGATCGTGCAGATGCGAAGCAAATTTTTCCAGAGTTAATACGTCGGTTGCTTGCTAATACACCTGGGGTTACAAATATCGAGATCCGGTCACACGAAGGAACAGCTGCACCGGGTTGGGACGGAATAGCTACATCAAAGGGTAGTCCGTTCCTTCCACAGGGTGAACTCAGGTTCGAATTTGGAACAAATAAAGACCCAAAGAAGAAAGCACAAGACGACTATAACAAGCGCAGAGAAAATCCAAGGAACAATGAACATACATTTATTTTTGCAACGCCACGCAACTGGCCAGGGGGTCAGAGCTGGCAGGAAGAATGTAAGTCTGATAATCACTTTGCCGATGTAAAGGTAATAGACGCTTACACTCTTGAGGCTTGGCTCAAGGAGACACCTTCTATCCACTACTGGATATCAGAGCGGTTAGGACGATCACCTCAGATGGTTTCTACACTAGAAAACTGGTGGAACTCATTAGAGGGAAAGTTAGAAGAAAAAATACCATCCGAATTCTTCTCTTCTGGTCGCTTAAGAGAATGTAATCAATTACTTAATTATTTATCCCTGGAAAGCAAGGAGAATAATTATATTACTATAATATCCAGATCCAAAGATGATATCTTAGCGTTTATATATGCAGCCTTAAAGGATAATCCAGCATATTTAAATCGAACACTAATAATTAAAGACAAAAACACATGGGAACACGTAATAAACACTAAACAAAATTTGATTCTTATTCCTCTTTTTAATGAGCTAGATTCCACGAACCTAGAATTATATAGACACAAAATTATAGTAGCTACAGATGGTAAATTCATCACAAACAAAAATACTGTAGTAGAATTATCGAAAATTAATAAGGGATCAAGCACAGAAGTTCTACGTAAAGTAGGTTTTAGTTATGAAGAATCACACCGCCTAACTGGTTTAGCGCACCGAGATATCAATGCATTTTTCCGCGTACTTAGCAATACAATTGTAAAGAAACCAGATTGGCTACAAGACCCAGAAACCGTAGCGGTTATTGCTCCCCTGATACTAGTGGGTTCCTGGGAAAACCAAAAAGAAGACACGCAACTCATTCAAGATATAACAGAAAAATCTACACAAGAAATAGATCGTTTACTAACTAGACTTAGCAACAGTTCTAACTCACCATTTATACAGTCTGGTGATACTTGGAAATTGACGAATGCACTAGAGATTGCAAAATGGGTTCTACCAGATCTAGAATATAGTGCACGCACAAAGTGGCAAGATTTTATATCTACAATATTATTCTCCTCAAAATATACAGGAACATTACAGCACCATGCAGCAAAGGGATTAATTCTCGCTAGTGTTGCTACCGAGAACCTATCAGAAGATAGAGAATTAAAATATTATGTGGATCAAGTTGTTAATGATCTACTCAATAAGTCTATAGAGAATTCTGAGAAGGATCTATTTAATAAATTGTCTAAATTCTTTCCAGAATTGGCGGAGGCATCACCTGAAATTTTTATAAATTTTTTTGAAAAATACCTCAAGCAGCCGTTTCAAGTAGCAGAAAATATATTCCGTGATAGGTCTCAGGGATACTTAGGAACATCCTCACCACATGTTAATTTACTCTGGGCACTTGAAAGATTATGTTGGCTTCCTAATCACTACACGCATGCTGTAGGCTTACTGTCAAAGTTAGCAAGTATAGATCCTGGTGGGGTTCTTCAGTCAAACCGCCCCATAGACAGCCTCGAAAAAGTTCTATCCGGATATTTATCAGAAAGTGCAGCAGCTAATGATGATAAAATTTTCAATATAAAGAAAATATTGAAAAAATATCCTATTGCTGGATGGAATATCCTTATGAGGCTGTGGCCTGAAAACCCCCCTAGGAATATACTCATTGATCATCATACACCTCTATATCGCGATATTCATAAATTACAGATAACATACACCAATATAGAAACATACCTTAACGATCTAGTGAATATAACTATTGAAAATATTGGACATCAAATAGATCGATGGATAGAAATTCTTCCAAAAATTAATGTATTACCCATCCCTCATCAAACTCAAATCATTCATAAGCTAGAGGAACTAGTATCAGAAAATATATTGGACAACGAAGAAATATATAATCTTTGGAAAACTCTTGATACTATAGTTACAAAACATGAAAAATTTTCAACAGCAAAATGGGCTATACAAACCACTGAGCTAAATAAACTTAAAGACATTTCTGAAAATCTTTTACAGGAAGATAACTTCAGATATAACATTAAATTTTTCAAACATGAGACGCCTATTTTAAATAACCTAAAAGATAGCGATCCGACTTACCCTGAAGTTTTACGAGAATTCCAAATAAATGCGCTTCTAGATACTTTAAATAAAGATTTAACAAATTTAAATTTTCTAATTGAAGAAGCAGATTTTCCTGATATCATTGGATCCTGCCTAGCACAGATACCAGAGGCTCCAGAACAGTATATTCTTACCTGGCTTAGCTCTGACTCTCAAAACCACCAAAATGCTGCCTTTGCATTTGCTCGAGCCAAAATTAATGATCATAAAATGGACTGGGTAAATTCCATTTTTAATACAATGGAAATTAGTCGAGAAATAAAGAATATATTAGTAACCTTAGTTCCATTCTCAAAAACTTATTGGGACAGTATAAGTTCTTTAGACGAGAAGCTTATATCGCCCTATCTAGAAAAATCAGCTTATCGCCCCGTAACAAATGAAGATTTCGAAGAGGAAGTTGCGATATTCTTTCAACATGGTTACTACTGGAGGACTCTAGAGGTTTTCAATTACATGATTCAAAACAATGAATCTCCAGATCCTAAAAAAGTCACAGACAGTCTTCTGAGATTTATTGCTTCTGATGGATTGTCCCATCCCTGCCCAAAAACATCTCTTAATATACACAATATAATTAAATGGCTGGAAAAGGAATATCCAAAATATCCACATACTCCATTGATGGAATTGCTAATCTTTGATGGAATAAGTTCAAATTATCCATCTAATGTGTTATATCAGGAACTAATAAACAAACCTAGTAAATTTGTTATTTTGTTTAAAACGGCTTATCCAGAAAATGATGCATTAAATTCTACATGCAAAGTAAAAGCTATGGATGTGTTAAATTCATGGCCCAAATTACCTGGTCTAAATAACGATAACAGTATCGATAAACAATGCTTATATGAATGGATAGCTACTGTACGAAGCAGGCTAGAAGGATATGTATATTCAGGTATAGGCGACCAATATATTGGGCGAATTCTCGCCTGTAGCCCTTTAGGAAAGGATAATATCTGGCCAGCAGAAGAAGTACGCGATATTATTGAGAGCTTAGAGTGTCCAGATATTGAAGAAGGGATTCTATTAGGACGGCTCAACCAGCGTGGAGTTACCACAAGGGGGATTTACACCGGAGGAATTCAAGAGCGAGAGCTGGCTCAAAAGTATCACACCGGAGCCCAACGAATTGCGATCCATTACCCACGTACTGCTAGGATTCTTCGTAATATAGCTGCAGATCTAGATTGGCAGGCTCACCGGTTTGATAAGGGTGCTGAACGTCTGAGTGACGAAGAGTAAGAACAGAAATCATTACACCTGTTTTGAGGAGCTGCGTGTGAGCTTCTTCGCCCAGGAACTCGGCACGGCGTACACGGTCTCTGAGAAGCGCATCGCCAAGGCACAACGCGAGGCGCTGGAGCAAGTGAAGAGGTAGGTTTTCGGCAGGCTCTGTCTAGGTTTTCGTTCCTCGAAGGGTTGGGTGTTGCCACAAGATTCTGAATCTTGTGGCAACACCCAACCCTTCTACGCGCCATAGTGGTATCGGCATGAAGCTATGACAATAGAGTCGTCAGTAAGCTTGTATACGAGACGGTGTTCATCAGTAATTCTGCGTGACCACCAGCCTGAAAATTGATGTCTGAGAGCTTCAGGCTTCCCTATACCTTCATTACCATTTCGCTCAACATCTTTGATCAGTAGATTAATGCGCTTGAGAACCTTCCGATCTTGCACCTGCCACCAGAGATAGTCGCTCCATGCTGAATCGTCAAAAATAATTCTCACAACTATTCCTCAACCAACTGGTGTTCAGACCCAAGACCAGCTTCAAGACGAGAGATAGATTCCATAAGACGACGTGCATTAGCCGGGGAACGCATGAGGTAGGCAGTCTCTTGAAGAGATTCATACTCAGACAAGGAGAGGATAACTGCTGGCTCGTGCCCCGATCGAGTAATAACAATTTCTTCACGGTGGTCTTCAACGTGGTCAAGTACTTCAGCATACCGAGCCCGAGACTCGGTGTAAGACATGGTTTTCATAAACACCTTCTTTCTCTGTACAGTATAATGTACAGAGGGCTTGATAGGAAAGCAATGAAGCTCGGTTACCATACATTTAGACCGGTTTCTCCAGTTATTTCTGCGCCAATCCGAAAGTTTTGAAAACGTATGATGATGGTATGAGTTTTATCGCTACGTTGGTTCTTCTGATAGGTATTAGTGCGGGAAGCAGCTATTTTTACAGACAACATGCCGCGCGGATAAAACCTCAGCCTGATGGAACCGTCCGAGCGAAGCTGCCCGGCTGGTACATCGCGTTTGGTTATTTTCTCATTGCAGCAGGAGTCTTCTTAGCCTTTGCTTCATTTATTTTAAGTTTAGGCAGCAATCCTATGCCCCTAAACATGGCGATTGGCTTTCCTGCTATGACCTTCGGTCTTGGTATCGTGACGATTCTTATGGGTCAGCGCCAATATATTGAAACCGGCGTGGACTATATCGAACGCCGCGCTTGGTACGGCAAAGTTACCCGAATTCCCTTCCATGAGATTGACTCGTACTCGTATAGTCCAGCGGGCCTTGGCGGTTGGCTGGTTCTTAAGACGGCGGATAGACGCAGGATAGCGTTTAACTCTCGTTTTCTACGGGGTGAACGGGTGATTGCTGCGTTGGCGTTTCGCCAAATTAATGGTCGCTGGCCCTCCCCATACAACCAGGAGGAACAACGAGTCTTAGGAGAGGAATCATCCATGAGAGCCGCTCAGCAGTACCTTGCGAAGACTCCGAAAGCTCGGGGCTTGCGGAGGTGACGGATACGGTGCCTACAACAGTAAGAGATTCGGAGGTGGGCAAGAAAACCTTGCTCTAAGGTCGGTCCGCAAGTATCTGGTCTCCCCTTCTCAGTTTTTGAACACGTATTATGGATATATGACTTTTATTATTACTGCGATTCTTCTGGTGTGTATCGGTGCGGTTAGCGGCTACTTCTATAGAAAACATGCCGCGCAGGTAAAGCCTCAACCCGATGGAACGATCAGGGCAAAGCTGCCCGGTTGGTACAGATTTTGTGGTTACTTCCTTGTTGCTGTGGGAGTGCTCTTTGCCCTTATCACTCCAGCCTTGATCTCGGGAAGTAATCCGATGCCTCCGTATATGGCGTTTGGGGTTATTGGAATCTGCTTAGTATTTGGAATCTGGGCAATTCTCATGGGCCAACGTCAGTATGTTGAAACCGGTGTAGATTATATTGAGCAGTGCACTTGGTACGGCAAAGTTACCCGCATCCCTTTTCACGAGATTGATTCGTATGCGTATAGCTCGGGGCATCCCGGTGGATGGCTGGTTCTCAAGACAGTAGATAAGCGCAAGATTGCATTTACGTCCCGGTATCTGCGAGGTGAACGGGTTATGTGTGCGCTGGTATTTCGTCAGATTAATGGTCGCTGGCCCTCCCCAACGAGCCCCGAGGATCAACAGGTTCTGATGCAAGAAGCCTCATTGGCAGCCGCTCCGCAATATCTTACGGAAAACCCCATCGGTCAAAATCTAAGCGGGCAACAGGTGTAACGTTCAGCAGGTACATATGCACATATGCCTAGGTCATCACCCAGTTCGGGAGCGGTTTCTTTATCCGAAAGAATTTGAACTGCTTTCGGATAAAGAAACCGCTCCCGCTTTGTGAATATGCTGCTCAAGACGGGCTATAGAATTCATAAGGCGACAAGCATTCGCCGGAGAACTCATGAGGTACATAGTTTCTCGAAGTGATTCATACTCGAAGAGAGGCAAAACCACAGCGGATTCGTGCCCAGCACGGGTAATCGTGGCTTCCTCGCGATGCGCTTCGACGTAGTCGAGAACTTCGATAAACTGCTCGGCAGAACCGCTATAGGAAAAAGTTTTCATAGGGTTATCCTCGCTATTGGGATAAAAATAGTTCTTAAAGATGAATATCTAACGACCTGTTATCGTCTGGGCGCAAACATGAAAATAGATTCTAGCAAGAGGAAAAAGAAGTGTTTCCAAAACGATCTTTTCTGCTTCTTGACCTTGAGTTTCTTAGCCAATTCCTCATAAGATTCGGGAAAACGCCCTGTTCGAGTATAAAACTTCATGTATAGGTCTAGCCCGGGATCCACAAAAACCGTCTTGATAAATTTCGCGCTATTACCTGATTCATCTTCAACGTACAGGAAGATGTCACGCCAGTCATCTTTTCTCCACTCAAGTTCGACGATATCTTTCCAAGGCATAAACTTTTTACGTCTCCCAAACTTACGGTAAGTTATACCATCATCATGGAATTGCACAAAGGTTCGAAGAAAAAGAACTGTAAAGGTAATTGGTATGCCAGAAAAAACTGAAAGTAAAATAAATCCTTCTAAATTGTTTCTACCAATCTCTTTAATAACTCCTACAAGACCCATATATCCCAGATACCCTATCAGAACAGAGAATATAAGCGGAACATATTGCTTAGTGTTTGGATTATACAAATAGTAGGAACGTTGTATAACCGAGAGGAAGATGCCAACAATAAGAACAACGTATAATTCAGGTTTCATAAATATTTATCGCAGATACTCTGAAGAATCACTAACAGATCCCGATTGTTTATAGTCTTTGCATACCCCAGGAATAACTTGATATCCTTCATTCAACTGTAAATATTCACGATGAACCACATTACCGTTATCCTTATCATTTTTCCATTTCTTTGATTCCGAATCATACTCACCCGTAAATACTTGTACGCCGCGAGAATCATAAGACACCGGAAGGGCATTTACACCAGGTTTTTTTGGGTTAGAGGTATCTTTTATACAGCTCACATAATCACCATTGTACCTATTAAGTAAATCCATAGGATTATATGGAGATAGAAAATACACTGCGAAAACGAACAATAAAATAAATGCAAAAATTACATTTTTGGGAAATTTTCCACCTTGTTCAAAAAATGAAATTTCAGGATACTCTAAAAATACAAATAATACGATAAATAAACCCAAACTTGTCCACCAAGGCAATTCAAACTTTTCATATGATCCTAAAATATTTTGCACAAAGCCCAGCGCAACATTCTCGCAAATTAGTTGTAGTGATGCTGCAATAAACAATATTTCCATTTTAAGCCGAAATCTAAAATTCTCCCATTCTCTATAATATTTTCCTACAGTTATATCAATAGTCATTATTGGGATACCTAACAATGTCAAGAAAATTATTACAGTCATTGCAATGAGAAATATCCACTTATAAGATCCCCCAAGGATAAATGCATTAACATATTCAATAGCAGCATCAGTATTTCCCGAGAAATATATTACATATCCACGAATTGCTACTGCATACACAAACAAAGACAGCAAGAACGATATCAGAATCCACCATTCTTTTATAAATACAAATATTTTCCTCATATAATTAGCTACATAAAAAAATATACTGTTATCAACTTCATAAGTATTGCATAAAGGTGCAATATTTTGTTTCGTCGCAAGTTCCGTATATTCTGCCTCACGTTTCTTATATCCAAACATAATTCTCCTAATATTTTTCTTAGATTTTCCCTTTACCCCTCAAAGAAAAGCCTCTCATAAATTTTCCTGGCATTTCGGGTAACCCTTAAATAGTCTTCTTCCAGCTGGCGGGCGCTGCCGGGGGTGTAGCCGCTCCAGCGGGCGACCGCCTCCAGGGCATCGCGCAGGGTCGGCAGCAAATCGGATTGACGCACGCCACGCAGCACGTTGCCGCCGCGAATCTTGGTCGCCAGCAGCCACGCATCCCGTAAAACTTCGGCGTCCTCGGCTACCACCAGGTTAGCCTGCACGGCGGCGTCCAATGCTTCCAGAGTCGAGGTCGTGCGAAGCCCCTCAACCTTATGGGCGTGCTGCAGCTGAATCAGCTGAACCAGCCACTCCACGTCTGAAAGGCCGCCGCGCCCCAGCTTCAGCTGCCGGGTACGGTCCGCCCCGTGCGGCATGCGCTCATGCTCCACGCGCGCCTTCATACGCCGCACCTGCTGCACCTGCTCAACCGTGAACTCATGCGGATACCGGTACGGGTCAATCAGCTCAACAAACGCACGCCCCAAGTCCTCAGAACCAGCGATCGGGCGCGCCCGCAAGAGTGCCTGAAACTCCCATGTCTCTGCCCAACGCTCATAGTAGGCGCGGTATGAATCCAGCGAGCGCACCAGCGCCCCCTGCTTACCTTCCGGGCGCAAATCCGCATCTACCTCAAGCGGGCGTTCAGCACGAATCGCAGGGCGTACAGGCTGTTTAATCAGCTGCATCAGCCGGTTCACAATGCGGTTTGCCTGCGCCTGGGCTTCTTTCTCATCGGTACCTTCCACGGGGCGGTGCACAAACATCACGTCCGCGTCCGATCCGAAGCCGTTCTCTGCGCCGCCCAGACGACCCATCGCAATTACCGTTATCTCGGTCAGCAGCGGATTCTGTTGCTCGTCTTCGGAGCTCTCCCCCGCCGCATCTTGAGATTCACTCTGCGGTGCGTCGCTCTTCTGAGGCATGGTTTTCTCGTCACGCTCCCTTGCGTTGACCTCTTCACGCTCCGCCAGGGCGAGCGCCGCGCCAATGGTACACTCGTCCACGGTTGCCAGCCCGGTGCACACCTGCTGCACGCTCAGCAGATTCAGGGCGTCTCCCATGGCGATGCGCAGAATCTCGCGGCGGCGCAGGTACCGTACCGCGCGCATAGCGTCCGCAGAGTCATCGTGTCGTGACAAGAGTGAGGTAATTTCAGCCTTAAGAGCGCCCGCGCTCAGCGGCTGCAGGTCGGCAACCTTATCAAGCCAGGTGATGGAGGTAGGCGCGTCTTCCAGCAGGTCGGTAATATACCGTGAGCTTGAGAGTATCTGGCACAGCCGCTCCGCCGCGGCGGGCGAATCGCGAAGCATGCGCAGGTACCAGCTCGTGGTGCCCAAAGACTCTGAGACCAGGCGGAACCCCAGCAGCCCGGCGTCTGCATCCACGCCCTCAGCAAACCAGCCCAAGAGCACAGGCATCAGGTGCCGTTGAATCTCAGCGCGACGGCTGACCCCGTTGGTAAGCGCTTCAATATGCCGCATGGCTCCGCGCGGGTCGCGGTAGCCGAGAGCAGCCAGACGATCCTGCGCCGCCTGGTCAGAAAGCGCCACTTCATCGCGGCTCAGCGTTGAAACCGCGGCCAGCAGAGGGCGGAAGAAAATACGTTCGTGCAGGGAACGCACATTGCGTTTGAGTTTCTGCCAAGCTTTGAGCATCTGCTCGGCCGAGAGTGTTCCCATGCGTTCTGCGGGCACTAAGGAGCGGGCAAGGGCGCGCTGTTCCCCGGCGCGATCGGGCATCAGGTGAGTGCGGCGCAAGTGCATAAGCTGAATACGGTGCTCCAGCAGACGCAACTTCTTGTAGTCGCGTGAGAACGCTTCGGTATCGGCGCGGCTAATATAGCTGGCACGGGTGAGTGCGGCGAGCGAGTCCAGGGTAGATTTGGTGCGCACGGCGGGGTCGGTGCGCCCGTGCACCAGCTGCAAAAGCTGAACCGTGAACTCGACATCGCGCAGCCCACCGGGGCCGAGTTTTATTTGACGTTCCAGCTGGGCGGCAGGAATATTATCGGTCACACGGGCGCGCATAGCCTGCACAGATTCCACGAAGGAATCCCGAGCGGCTGATTCCCACACGAACGGCTCGATTGCGCGTGCGTATTTTTCACCCAAATGCGCAGACCCAGCGATTGGTCGGGCTTTCAAAAGCGCCTGAAACTCCCAGTTCTCAGCCCAACGCTTGTAGTACCGCACATAGGATTCGACGGTGCGCACCAGCGGCCCGTCCTTGCCTTCTGGGCGCAGGTTCGCGTCTACCTCCCACAGTGGAGGCTCAGCGGCGGGCGCCATGATCGCCTTCGTTAGCGCGTGCACCAGCTCAGTACCGATCTGGGCGCAGTCCTGCTCGGTGAGGGGTTCTACTCCCTCGGGCAGTTCGCTCGCGGGAACGGGTGCTATCACATACACCACATCTACATCAGAAATATAGTTCAGCTCGCGCGCCCCGCATTTACCCATACCGATAATCGCCAAATCCAGGGCATCTACGGATGCACCCCGAGCAGGTGCCGAGCACAGTCCACCGCCCAGTCCCTCGGCAACCTCAGTGCGGGCTATCGCGAGCGCCCCCTCCAGAGCGGCGGCGGCAAGATCGGCTAGGTGCCGCCCAACCGTGGGCATAAGTTCTACGGGGTCGGGCGAACACACATCGACAAGCGCAATTTTCGTGAGTGCGGCACGGTACGCCACGCGCAGCGCTGTATAACCGTCTTTACCCGTCATCTCACGTGATGCGCGCGGCCGCTCATCGTCGGGATTTGCACCCACCGCTTCCAACAGATCCGTGCGGTATGCGGTTGCCAACGGGGCCGTAGGCTCATCAATATCGTCGAGCTTTTTACCCCCGGCAGTGCCGCTGTAACCGCGAATATGCGGGGTTTCTTCAACATCGTGCGGGTCTATCTGCGGCTCAATATCCTCCGCCTGAACGGTGCTGGGCTCTTGAGTGGCGATAAGCTCGGGTTCAGAGTCTAATCCGTGGCTATCGAGAACCGGATCGATCAGATGCGGGTTGCGGTACAGAAAATCGCCCAACGCCTGCGAAGAGCCCAAAAGCCGGAACATGCTAAATTCGGCATCCCCGCGGTTCGCGCGCTCCGCCGTTGCGGGGTGCTTTTCGATAAGCCTCACCAGCGAAGGTAACGCGATATCCGGCGAGGGTGCCCAGCGCAGCCCGGCAAAGAGGGCATCCGTATTAACCTGGGCGAGTTCGGGGGAATCAAGCCAGCGCTCGCTCTTTGCGGCATCATAGAACCCGGCGGCGACCATGCGCTTGCGCCTGCGTGCGCGTTCTTGACGTTCCGCATCCGCCGGTACCGCCTCTGTTCCTTCAGTAGGTTGCTGCTCTGGCATGGTCCCCTCCCGAAACTCGCCTATCCGCTAGAGAATACCCAGATTATGCTTGAGCTCGTACGGGGTGACCTGCGCCTGGTATTGTTCCCAATCGGCGCGCTTATTGCGTAAGAATTGTTCGAAAACCTGCTCCCCCAGAGCCTCTGCCATAAACTCGGAGTCCTCGGTACGGTTAATAGCCTCACGCAGAGAAGCAGGCAGCGGGTTGTACCCCATAGCGCGGCGTTCTGCGGTTGTCATAGCGGCAAGGTCTTCAGTCACGGCAGGCATGAGCTCATACTCGTGCTCAATACCCTTGAGTCCCGCAGCGAGAATTACCGCATATGCCAGATAGGGGTTCGAGGCCGAATCAAGCCCGCGGTATTCGATACGCGCCGCCTGCATCTTATTCGGTTTATAGAGCGGTACACGCACCAGCGCCGACCTGTTATTGTGCCCCCATGAAACGTAACTGGGTGCTTCCCCGCCGCCCCACAGCCGCTTATATGAATTGATGAACTGATTGGTGACCGAGGTAAACTCCGGGGCATGCTTGAGCACCCCGGCAATAAAGTGCCGCGCCGTCTTTGAGAGACGATACTCAGCCCCGGCCTCGAAGAACGCGTTGGTATCGCCCTCGAAAAGCGAGAAATGGGTGTGCATACCGCTGCCAGCATATTTGGTGAAAGGCTTAGGCATAAACGTTGCGTAAAGATCCCGCGTGTACGCAACCTCTTTGATAACGGTACGGAACGTCATCACATTATCGGCGGTCTGCAGGGCATCAGCATGGCGCAGGTCGATCTCGTTCTGTCCGGGACCAGTTTCATGGTGGCTGAACTCCACCGAGATACCAACCTCTTCAAGCATGGTCACTGCTTTGCGACGGAAATCCTGCACAATCCCGCCGGGTGTGTGATCAAAATAGGATTCATAGTCTACCGGTACCGGAAAACCGTCATCACCCAGCTGAGCAGATTTGAGCAGATAAAACTCAATTTCGGGCGAGGTGTAGCACGTGAATCCCATTTCAGCCGCTTTATTGAGGGTTCGCTTGAGTACGCCGCGAGTGTCGGATGCGCTCGCCTCACCATCGGGTGTAAGAATATCGCAGAACATGCGGGAGGTATGGTCTTCAATCCCGCGCCAAGGCAATATCTGGAATGTGGAGGGATCGGGTTGAAGCAGCATATCGGATTCGTACACGCGCGAAAGACCCTCAATAGAGGAACCGTCAAAGCCGAGCCCTTCCTCGAAGGCGCTTTCAACCTCAGCTGGGGCTAATGCTACGGATTTGAGGGTTCCCACCACGTCGGTAAACCACAGCCGAATAAAGCGAATGTCGCGCTCTTCGATGGTGCGCAGTACAAATTCCTGTTGACGGTCCATAGATATCTCCCTGTATTCCGGGCGGTAGCTGACTCGGCGGTGAGTGATGCCGTGCTCACGCATATGTTGGTGCCGCAAGACGCGAGTGCGCTGGCACGGTTTTATGTCTCTTTCTAGACTATCGGTTTCTTCCCGCAAACGCCTGATGTTCAGGTTTCGTTTATGTAAATTCTGTGGGTCAGGTAGGCGGGTGTAGCTCAGTTGTTGTATGTTCCGCGTTTTATCTACCCTTGAAAACTGAACTATAAAAGCCAGCTTCGGGCTAAAAAGTTAGATCTGCGGCGTTCTCGACCTAAAGCCAGCTTCTTATGTAGACAGTAGTTTATTCCCCCAAAATTCACGTTCAATTCACGCTAACGGGCGCTAAGCTGTCCGGCGAGTCACCTAAGATAGAAGTTGCTGGGTGACTCCCATCACTTCAAAATTTTGTGTACAGCCCAACCACGAAATCACTGAATACGTTCCAGAGGAAATACATATGAGCATTGCAGAAATATGCAGAATGATAGCTATAGCGTTCATGTACATCGTATGTTTTATCGTTTTAGGAATTCCTGTTCTCATTTTCGCTGGATTTATCGTATGCGCCCTTCTAGCTATACCCCTCACGCCAATCCTATGGGCCATAGACAAGTTCCGGAACCGAAATCCTACCCCGGTTCCAGAGACTCCCAAAAACCCGTTTAAACTCGACGAAATTACCTGGGCTCTATCGCCTCGCCAACTGCGCGATCGGCATGAACTGTACGTACGGTGGGCGCATCGTATTTACCTCAATATCGCTATCCGCCCTGATACCCTCAAAAAACCCGCGTTGGACGATGCCTACTCTGAAGCTGTCCGTGTTGACATTCTGCGAGCCTACACGGCCTTGAACAGATATGAATACGTGCTAGATGCTAAATCTTCTCAACCGCAGAAACTCCGTCAGGCGAGTACCGACGCTCTCGGATACTCTCGGGGTGTTATACGTCAGACAGGTTTGATACTTGGAGATTGGAAAGAACCGCGAAATATATCCGCAAAAATCTTTAAAGGGCAAGAAGCTAAGGTACGAGAACTTTGCGGCATCCGTGATGAAACCGAACAGAGTCTTTCCACCGCACTATCGCTGCATAAGAACAGTGTTTTTCCCCAACAGATTGCTTGTGCGGTACTTGCCGCCGCAACACAGGTTCTAGAGGCAGCGCAGCATAAACTCGCCGAACATCCGCATATTCGCGGGGATGCGGCACGAACTTACCTGCACCACGAAATTCAACGTGCAATATGCGGCGTTAGGACTATATTGACGGCGCTGCAAGAAGCCCTTGATGCATGCGAGGAATACTGCCGTGCCGCCCCCGAAGCGCAGACTGCCGTTGAACTTCTTGAAGCGGCGCAACACGGAGCCGAAGAACGCCGCAACCGTTTTTATCGGCAAATTGTTAGCCACCGTGCCGAACAGCTCGAAGAACTCCTAGCGACAACCGGCAAGGCACCCGCTGATCTGTCACAAAGTCAAGGGCATCGAGACCGCATAACGAGCTTTTGCATAGATCTTCTTGCCGAGTTGAAGCCGGTACTTTCAGAGGAATCTTATACACGCTGCGAGCGCCTTATTCAACGCCTATGCATAACGCAGATACGACGCGAATACGGTTACACAAAGCTCCTTCTTGCTGGGGAATACGCGCCGCTGAATACACATGAGCTCTGCACGGCTATGCTGAATCAGTATGCTTGCCAAATACTTCTGGAGGATGAAGATGATCTATCGGGCTCTTTAGAGTACCTGGTAAACCTGGTAAAACAATTACGGCATACGCGAGAAGAAATGCTGCAAACATACGACGGCTACTTCCCCGATATGACACCAGATTCCCCAAGCCAAAAACGGTTTGTGACGGCGCTAAGCTACGAGCTTCTTGTCTCTGACACCGAAATGTATGCGGCATATGACGAATGCCAGCGTATGCTCGAACGCGATAAGCGCAGCAGACTGCAGCCCGATTCAGAGGAATATCATTACTGGATGCTGCAAAACCCTAGTTGGTTTTATCATTCCCTGTATAAGGATGACTTTTTTGTACCCTGGCATAAGGTGTGGGAGGAGCCAGATTACCCACGACCGGACTATCTGAAAGTCTGATACTCGGTTCATCACGTCGTATAAAGTGGCGGAGCTGCCCTTCGTAAAACCAGGAAGGAATGATTGTGGAGTATCTTATTTTCAGCGGCGCCTTCATGCTCGTTATGCTCAGTATCATCTGGCTTATTTCTTATATCTCTTCTTTCAAAGAGCCCTGTCCTTTACCCAATGGAGTCTATGAGCCCGAGTTTATCGTGGCCGATCCGTATGCGCTCTCGGCAGTAGCACTCTCTCCCCAAGGGTTCGCCCCTGTCAACGCTCACCCTTCAATTTTCGAGCTATCGCAGGCGGAACTCATGCACAGATGCACCGCCTGGTACCGCGAAGCTGTATACGCCGACCAATATTTTCAGCTGCTACGAGAACGGGCGCAGATAGCCCAAGTTCGAGTCAGCAAAGCCGTCAGTCGTGACTATCTGGAAGATACCGATAGTTTCATCCAGAATATGCACGCTGCATATTATGCTTTCGCGACCACGGTGCACAGAGACGATCAAGCCCTCAAAACCGCTGTAGCGCAGTCTCTCAGCTGCTCTCTCGGGGTGCTCTTGAGCATTGCCTATTTGCCCGTTCCCGAGAGTTATCTCAACGATGAAAAACTCGCGCATATCGCCGACCGTGCTCGGGAGCACCAACAGGCTTTATCGCGCCAAATTCACGATCTTGAGACACGCTATCCAGCCATCACCTCATTCCCATTTGATGTACTACATAGGCACCTTCGCCTAGCCCAAACGCTGCACGAGAATACACACCATGAACAATATCTCCAAGGTGCCCAGACGATTTATCGACACCTTACTCTGCTCACGGACGCATTCGACTCCGCACAATCACAGCTGAGCCCAACGCTGAAAACCATTGAGCGTCTGCTTCAGCAGATTGATGACCACGCATCAGAGCATTTTCAGACACTTACCGAATATCGTGCAAGGCTCACCGAGCTACAATCGGCGGTGCCATCACAAGACCCCATCACCGCGCTAGTACAGGCAACACAGCTTACTCTCGATATCGTCAAAGCTCTCGGATACGCATTTTCCGCAGACACTAAAAACGATGCGCGCGCCCTCCTGAGCACCACTACCGAAACACTTATCTCGGCTAATCTAGCCCGCACCAACGTGTACACGCTCGGTCGCCTTCTGCCTATAAGCCCAGAGCTTCGTGCCGCCCTCTCTCAGGCACATGTTCAGGTACCCCAACTCTACGAGATGATGTCGCTTAGCCAGATGATCCGCGAGTGCGAACGCCTCATGAAATCCGCATCTGCGCTGCACCATCGAGCCCGCACTGAATATCACGAAAAATTCTCAGCTTTTACGCATGGAGAAATTCTCTCGACTGTAACGGAGGCTCTGACCCGGTCTTCAGCCGAACTGCAAACCCAAGCACAACACTGTCTTGAACAATTCCAATGCGATGCGCTCGCCGCTGAGACACGAGGCTCCGGTACCGACCCACTCGTGTACTGGACCCCTGCTCTCACACAAGATACCGTTTTCCTCTTCCACGCAGAACGTCACGGTTGGCGCTGGGGCTGGCGAAAGTCCCTTGTCAGAGGTGACTACTCTCCATTACGCGCCCTGTACTAAACCAGATGATGGGTGTTTTGGCATGCCATAGCATCAGGCGTTATCTATCAGCGAACCGTTCCCCAGCAATACCGGAGCAACCACGATAAAATAGACCCCATGAGCGAGAACGAAAACGCCCCTTACGCACCATCCGCGTCTGCCGCATCTGCACAGCACCCGCACAACGCGACGAGTGCCACCCCCACGGGAACCGGGGATAAGCCTTTCAGCCTTGAAGCGGTGAAAAAAGTGCGTACCCTCCACCTCGCGCAAGCTAAAGCTGCGGGCGAAAAGTTCTCAATGCTCACTTGCTATGACTTCTTAACAGCCCAGATTTTTGACCGCGCGGGAATCGATATGCTTCTTATCGGTGACTCCGCCGCTAATGTCGTCTACGGATATGAGTCCACTCTCACCGTTACTCTTGACGAGATGATTCCGCTCGTGGCCTCGGTAGGACGCGGCGCATCCCGTGCTATGGTGGTCGCCGATCTCCCCTTCGGCAGTTACGAGCAGTCTCCCGCACAAGCGGTCGCATCGGCGGCGCGCCTCATGAAAGAAGGCGGGGCACACGCTATCAAAATCGAGGCCAACGCCGCTATGACCGAGTGGGTTCGTGCCATAGTTCGTGCAGGTATTCCAGTTGTCGCACACATCGGCTTCACCCCGCAGTCGGAGCATGCTCTCGGCGGTTTCCGGGTGCAGGGCCGCGGCGAAAAAAGCGATGCAGTTGTTGCGGATGCACGCGCTCTCGCCGAAGCTGGCGCATTCTGCGTGCTTCTCGAAATGGTGACTACAGAGACCGCGCGCCGCGTTGATCAGGCGGTGGGCGCAGTCCCTACTATCGGTATCGGCGCAAGCAACGTCACTACCGGCCAGGTTCTCGTCTGGCAAGACGCTATGGGAATGCGCGAGGGTAAACTCCCCAAGTTCGTCAAACAATTTGCGCAGATCGGTTCGCTTCTTGAGGATGCGGCACGTACCTACCGCGCCGAGGTGCGCTCGGGTGAGTTCCCCGCCCAAGAACACACTTTCGAGTAGGATCTCCTCAGAAAAACCGTCTTAGGGAGCAGCGGAAAATCTACAAAGCACAAGAGCCAGCCTCACACGCGGTGAGTCTGGCTCTTATAGATTTGCGCGGAAATCGGCTAGTCCTGGTTATCCCATTCTTCATTACGCTTCTGCGCTGTTTCCATGGCCTTTTCTGCCTCTTCGCGTGTCGCATAAGGACCCCACAGGTGGGTAATCTTGCTTTGCTGCCCTTCTTCTACCTGCCCGGTAAAGGTGTTGTACCAGTACTGCACCGGGTGCGGACCGGGGGTGATGTCTTCGGTAATGCTCATTATTCTCCTTCAGCATGCCCACGCTTGCGCTTTGGTGGCAGAAAACTATGCGGGTTTTCTATGTCCTTTACAGTAACGTATTTACACATCTTTTACATCCTCATGTACCGTTTTTCACTATTTTTCGTGGATTACTCTATAGCCGTCTTAAAGCTTGTGCACGCATGGCGAAAAATATTCTGCGTATATGGAAAAAGGTTCGGGTTTTGTATGGGGTACCTAGCGATACACCTGTGTTCTGCCGGTAAGATAATTTTATGGCTACTTCTCATAATCTTCCCGCAGAACCGGGTGCCGCGCCCATAGGGTGCCTGACCCCCGGAGTTGTTACCCCCATGCGCACTGTACCGGCAGATATTGTTCGCCCCGAATACGTGGGTAAGAAAACCCCTAATGAGGGCAACGATTCAAATATGTACACCCCTGAAGAGGTTGAGAGAGTACGTGCAGCGGGTAAGGTTGCTGCAGGCGCTATTGTGGAGGCGGCAAAGATTGCCGTCCCGGGCACGACAACCGATCAGATCGATGTGCTGATCCACGAGTATATTTGCGATCACGGCGCTTACCCCTCCACCGTGGATTATCGCGGCTACCCGAAATCGGTATGCACCTCGCTGAACGAGGTGATCTGTCACGGCATTCCCGACTCCACGGTACTTGAGGACGGCGACATCCTAAACCTTGACGTCACCGCATACCTTGATGGAATGCACGGCGACACCAATAAAACTTTGTTAGTGGGCAACGTCGATGAAGAATCCCGTCTGCTGGTAGAACGTACTGAAGAAGCCCTCAACCGCGCGATGAAGGCGGTTAAACCAGGCCGTCAAATCAACGTTATCGGTCGCGTGATTGAAAAATACGCGGCGCGTTTTGGATACGGTGTAGTGCGTGACTATACCGGGCACGGCGTGGGGCGCGAATTCCACTCGGGCCTTATTATCCCGCACTACGATGCGGCACCCGCCTATGATATGGAGATCAAAGAGGGCATGATCTTCACCATCGAACCCATGCTGACCCTCGGCACGATCGAGTGGGATCTGTGGGATGACGATTGGACTGTGGTCACCCGCGATCGCAAACGCACCGCCCAATTTGAGCACACCATGGTTGTCACAGCAGACGGCGTGGATGTTCTCACCCTACCTTAGTTTTTCTCCCAATAACACAGACACGACGAAAGAGAGACCTATGAACGAGACTACTGCTGCAATTCCTCCGGTCGAAAACTCGGTAGAATACGTCGATGTTCCGGCGCCCACCCCCAAAGACCTGATGATCGGTATTGATATTGGCGGTACCGGTATGAAAGGCGGTATCGTCGATCTGCGAACCGGCAATCTGGTGTCCGAGCGTTTTCGCATTCCCACCCCGCAGCCAGCAACCCCACAGGCTATCGCACAGGTGGCACGCCAGATTGTTGATGAGCTTCAATCACGTGAGATAGCGCCAGAGCCTTATTCTGCTATCGGCGTCGATTTCCCCGCCGTCGTGAAGAATGGTGTGGTTTTCTCAGCTGCAAATGTTGATCCCGCCTGGATTAACACTAACCTTGAGCAGCTCATCAGCGACGCCCTGGATTCAAGGACTGTTTACGGCATTAATGATGCTGATGCCGCCGGTCTTGCCGAAGCCACCTACGGGCAAGGACGAGACAAGACGGGGCTCATCGCCGTTATCACTTTAGGAACCGGTATTGGTTCCGCCCTGATTAACAACGGGGTTTTGGTGCCGAACACCGAACTCGGACACCTTGAAATTGACGGGTATGATGCGGAATCCCGCGCATCCGCGCGAGCACGCGAAGTTCATGATCTTTCGTGGAAGAAGTACGCTAAAAAGCGTCTGCGTCGGTATTTCCAGCATGTTGAAGCGTTGTTCTCCCCCGACCTTTTCATTATTGGCGGAGGCATCTCAAAGAACCCCGAGAAATTTATGCCCTACTTCGAGGACGAGATTCGCACTCCTATGGTGATGGCGACTCTACGCAATAATGCGGGCATCGTGGGTGCTGCGCTTTGGGCTGGCGGAATGCCTTCCGAACGTCAGCGGCGCGGCGAACTCTAAAGCCTGTAAAACTTCATAAAGCGCGAGCAGATAGTATTTTGAAGAACAGATAGCCGATTGCTATCTGTTCTTCAAAATACTATCTGCTCGCGAGGAGTAGCTGTTGAAGTTTTAGAGGAATGTCCCCTGAAGCGGGTTGCTCTCGTTTAATTTCCCGGAGCGAGCCTTGGTAGTTTTGACGGTATTTTTCTTCGCGGGCTTCGCGTCTTTATCTCGTTTGTCTTGGGAAGTTTTATCCGAAGAGGCTACCGCATCCTCTGGAGGCTCTGCGTCTCCCACGCGGTCTTCACGCAGAAGAGCGATCGCGGATTCAAAGTCTTCAAGGTTCTCGAACGCTTGGTAGACGCTGGCAAAGCGCAGGTAGGCTACCGCATCCAGTTTGGAGAGCGGTTCAAGGATGGTAAGTCCCACTTCGTGCGCGTTAATTTCGGCGAGTCCACGGGCTCGAATAATTTCTTCGACTTCTTGGGCGAGTTTTGCCAAATCGTCTTCGCCCACCGGACGCCCCTGGCAGGCTTTGCGCACACCGGCAGCAATCTTAGAACGGTCGAATGGCTCGGTCACGCCGGAGCGTTTAATGACGGAGATAGTGGTTGTTTCGACGGTTGTAAAACGCCGGCTGCACGCGGTACATTGGCGGCGGCGGCGGATAGCCGCGCCGTCGTCGGTGGTTCGCGAATCTACTACGCGAGAGTCTGTGTGCTTGCAGTACGGGCAATACATGGTGTCTCCTCAGGTGGGCACTGTGCAGCACCCGCGTCGAGCATCATCATTCTTATTTTACAGATGCCGTCAAGAGAACCGTCAGAGGCTTGTGTCCATCCTAGCCACGCCCACGATGGTTTAACACCCAGTTTTAGCCCGCCGTGTAGATCTCTGAAGAGCTGACCTAACGGTTCGGTAAGGATTATCCAGGGGAATTACCCCTCCTGAATAAGCCTTACCCATACCGCTATATATTGAGGGCTTCTCCCCTACCGGCGAATGCAGCTGGGACCGAAAATCGTCTTAATCTCACCAAAGAGGCTGGGATTGGGATCAACTCGCACACTCGAATCCAGAAGGACCAGCTGTTCTTTATCGCGAGTGCGCAGGAGCATACGAACATCCACATTCCCGCGATGATCACGCAGAACGTCCTTCAGCTCTTTAAGACGATCCTCCGTCACATGGTACTCGGGCACCGAAATCGTAATCGGGGCGCCACGACCATCATCGCTCAGCTCAAGAATCTGCATTTCCTGAGCGCTCATATTCACGCTGCCGTCATCACGCCGCTGAATACGGCCCTTAATAGAACAAATCAGGTCATCTGCCAGGGCGTTGCCCATCGTCTCATATGCACGGGAAAAGAACATGACGGTCAGGGTAGCGCCCGATGAGTCCTCAAGCTCTACCGAGGCATACTGGTTACCACTCGACTTGGCAATACGCCGCGAAACACTCGTGAGCATGCCCGCGATCGTTACCACTTCGCCGTCGCGAATATGCGAGTCCTCGTCGATAATATCGTGCACGGATGCGGTTGCCGCGTCCGAAAGCGCACGTTCCAGACCGCGCAGCGGATGATCGGAGACGTACAGACCCAGCATTTCACGTTCGAAATTCAGTTTCTCGCGGCGTTCCCAGTCGGGAATATCTGGAACTGTCACCGAAAGATCGTCACCGAGTGCGTCGTCCATGCCAAGGGAACCGAAGAGGTCGAACTGGCCTGCCGCCTCTTTGCGCTTTACGGAGACCGCCGCGTCCACTGCCGACTCGTGTACCAGTGAAAGCGAACGGCGAGTATGTTTCAGCTCGTCGAAAGCACCTGCTTTAATCAGCGATTCAATGGTGCGTTTATTACACACAACCAGGGGAACTTTCTTCAGGAAGTCGTTGAAAGACTCGAAGTGCCCCTTCTCTTCGCGGGCTGCAATCATACCGTCGACCACGTTTGCGCCCACGTTACGAATAGCGCCCATGCCGAAACGGATATCCTTCCCAACAGGCGCAAAGGTCAGGGTGGATTCGTTCACATCCGGGGGCAGCACGGTAATACCCATGGCACGGCATTCGTTGAGGTACAGAGCCAACTTATCCTTGTTATCGCCCACGCTCGTTAGCAGAGCCGCCATATATTCCTGCGGATAATGCGCCTTCAAATAGGCGGTCCAGTACGATACCAAACCGTATGCCGCAGTATGGGCTTTGTTGAATGCGTAATCGGAAAACGGAAGCAGAATATCCCACAGGGCCTTAACTGCGCCCTCCGAGTACCCGTTAGAAATCATGCCATCGTGGAAAGCCTCATATTGTTTATCCAGCTCAGCTTTCTTCTTCTTACCCATCGCGCGGCGCAGCAGATCCGCTTCACCCAGCGTATAATTTGCAACCTTCTGGGCGATCGCCATCACCTGCTCCTGATACACAATCAGGCCATAGGTAGTATCAAGAATCTCGGCAAGAGGCTCTTCAAGCTCGGGGTGAATCGGCTGAATCTCTTGCTTACCGTTCTTACGAAGGGCATAGTTCGTATGCGAGTTCGCACCCATAGGTCCAGGGCGGTACAGGGCAAGCACAGCGGAAATATGCTCGAACTCTTCGGGCTCCATGAGTTTAAGCAGGCTGCGCATTGGACCGCCATCGAGCTGGAATACGCCTAGGGTGTCACCACGCGCCAGTAGGCGGTAGGACTCTTTGTCATCAACCTCTAGGTTTTCAAGGTCTATCTCTATACCGCGGTTCATCTTGACGTTATCTAGTGCGTCAGAAATAATCGTCAAATTGCGAAGACCCAAGAAGTCCATTTTGATAAGACCTAGACCTTCACAGGTGGGGTAATCAAACTGGGTAATAACCTGCCCATCAGACTCGCGGCGCATCACGGGAATCACGTCAGTCAGATTTTTGCTCGACATGATAACGCCCGCGGCGTGCACGCCCCACTGACGTTTCAGACCTTCCAGACCTTTTGCGGTCTCGAAGACTTCGCCGTAAATCTTATCGACCGGGTCCTCGATAAGTGCACGCAGATCGCCCGCTTCGGAGTAGCGCTTATCTTCGGGGTTATACACATTGGCAAGTGCAATGTTCTTACCCATAACGTCCGGCGGCATCGCCTTCGTGAGGCGCTCACCTACCGAATAGGGCTGATCCATCACACGAGAAGCATCTTTGAGCGCCTGCTTCGCTTTAATGGTTCCGAAGGTGACGATCTGTGCAACTTTGTCCTCGCCATATTTCTCGGTCACATAGTCGATCACTTCGGGGCGGCGGCGATCGTCAAAGTCCACATCGAAGTCGGGCATCGACACGCGGTCGGGGTTGAGGAAGCGCTCAAAAATCAGATCGTGATTGAGCGGGTTCAAATCGGTAATACGCATGGCGTAGGCGACCATCGAGCCTGCGCCGGAGCCACGCCCTGGGCCCACACGGATACCGTTGTTCTTTGCCCAGTTGATAAAGTCAGCCACCACCAGGAAGTATCCGGGGAACCCCATGGAGGTGATAACGCCTACCTCATATTCGGCTTGTTCACGTACCTTATCGGGCACGCCATTGGGGAATCGGTAGTGCAGTCCTCGTTCAACTTCCTTCACGAACCAGGATTCTTCGTTTTCCCCCTCGGGTACAGGGAAATTCGGCATATAGTTCGCTTTGGTATTGAACTCGACGTTGCATCGTTCAGCGATTTCAAGAGTATTCTCGCAGGCCCCTGGAACATCGCCGAATATCTGATACATCTCTTCCGGCGAGCGCAGGTAGAAGTTGTCCGCGTCGAATTTAAAGCGTTTAGGGTCGGTCAGGGTCGAACCGGACTGAACGCACAAAAGTGCAGCGTGCGCGGTGTGATCTTCTTGGCGAGTGTAGTGCAGATCGTTCGTCGCGACAAACGGCAGGTTGAGTTCCTTGGCCAGACGGTGCAGATCTGCTTGCACATTACGCTCGATATCAAGCCCGTGGTCCATGACCTCACAATAGAAGTTATCTTTGCCAAAAATGTCACGGAATTCTGCTGCCGCTGCGACTGCCTCTTGGTACTGACCCAAACGCAGACGAGTCTGAATTTCTCCGGAAGGACATCCGGTCGTGGCGATGAGCCCTTTAGAGTAGGTTTGCAGTACTTCGCGGTCCATACGCGGCTTGTACAGCTGACCTTCCAGTGAGGCGACAGATGATGCGCGGAAAAGATTGTGCATGCCCTCGGTGGTTTCCGCCCACATAGTCATGTGGGTGTATGCACCACCACCGGAAACGTCGTCGCGAGAGCCATCGCCCCAGCGCACACGTGAACGGTCGGTACGGTGGGTTCCGGGAGTCAGGTACGCTTCCACACCGATAATGGGTTTAATATCGTTGGCCTTTGCTTGGCGCCAAAAGTCGAACGCACCGAAAAGGAACCCGTGGTCGCTGGTCGCCATCGAGTCCATTCCGAGTTCCCGTGCGTATTGAAAGAGGTCGCCTAGGCGGGCTGCACCGTCCAGCATGGAATATTCGGTATGCACGTGCAGATGCGCGAAGCCCTTCTTAGCCACGTTTTCTCCTCGTTAGCTGTGGTTGTTGGTCTTTTGAGTGTGCTGACTGAGTTTTAGTTATGCTCTAGTAATGTTCCCGGTGCGAAGCGCCTCAAGTGCATAGTCTAAATCCTGCGGGTAGGGACTCTCAAACTCAACGCGCTCTCCAGTTCCCGGGTGGGTAAAGCCCAGGCGATGCGCATGCAGCCACTGCCGGGTCAAGCCAAGTTCGGCGCTAAACCGGGGGTCGGCCCCATAGGTGAGGTCGCCGCAGCAGGGATGCCGTAACGACGAGAAATGCACACGGATCTGGTGGGTGCGCCCTGTTTCTAAATGCACCTCAACAAGAGAAGCAGACCCGAAAGATTCCAAAGTTTCATAGTGGGTAACAGAAGAACGTCCATCCTCAATAACAGCGAATTTCCATTCATGCCCGGGATGCCTGCCGATAGGAGCATCAATAGTCCCCATAAGCGGATCCGGCAGTCCCTGTACCAGGGTGTGATATACCTTCTCAACGGTCCGTTCTTTAAAGGCACGTTTAAGCTCGGTGTAGGCTCGCTCGCTGCGCGCCACCACCATAAGCCCGCTAGTGCCGACGTCCAATCGATGCACAATTCCCTGACGCTCCGCCGCCCCGGAGGTAGCCACGGTAACGCCTTCTCCCAGAAGAGCCGAAAGAACGGTGGGCCCATGCCACCCATGAGAAGGATGCGCAGCAACGCCAGCAGGTTTATCAACCACCACGATATCGTCATCGCAATAAACTATGCCGAAGCCATCTACCTTTTCGGGCTGTATATCGGCGAGGTTACGCGGAGCAGGCGCATCCACAAACACGGTCTCGCCCACAGAAAGTTTATGCGATTTACCGATTTTAAGTTCGTCCCCACGCAGAGCTACACGCACATACCCGTCGCGAATCCAGCCGGATGCGCGGGTACGCGGTACCTCAAGGGCACCGGCGAGAGCAGCATCCAAGCGCAAACCCGCCAGAGCCTCAGAAACATCAAACTCGGCAGTTATACGTGCTGACGCATCGTTATCGGTCAATTATTCCCCTTCGGAGATCTTCTGGGTTGTTACGTGGGCAGCTGGTGCAGATGCCTTCTTCGCAGAGGATTTAGCACGTGTACCAAGCAGCGTTATACCGCGGAAGTTAAGCAGTACAATCAGTGCCATGCAAACGCAGATCGCCGAATCGGCAATATTAAAGATGGCAAAGTTAGGCACCGAAATAAAGTCCACCACGTGTCCCATACCGAACCCTGGCTCACGGAAAAGACGATCAAAAAGGTTTCCGAGAACACCGCCCAGCAGCCCCCCAAGGGCAAGGGTCCAGTTCAGCGCCCGCGTCCTTCGGAAGAGGTAAAGGACGGTTGCAGCGGCAAGCGCCATAATAACCGTAAATATCCAGGTTGCATTCTCGCCGAGAGAAAAGGCAGCGCCAGAATTCCTAATGGAATACCACCATAGAAGACCATCGATCACGGGGATGCGCTCCCCAATCTGCATCTTGGTAACCACCAGAAGCTTTGTGCCCTGGTCAATGAAAAAAATAATAAGAGCCGTTAGAATCCCGACTACCCATGCGCCGCGTGATGAGAGTATGCGCGTAACAGATTTATGCGATGCTGTTGAACCAGCGGCAGACGCAGTGGTCTCTTCAGATTCCATGTATCTCCTCGGTGAAGGGCAATGAGCGGGGCGGCGGATGTTGTACCTGAATTCGCCCTCCTCTAGCTTATCTTAAGCCAGGTATAAACAACCGCCCGCAAAGCCAGTAGCAAAGTTCTTCTTGCCACGGATGCGGACGGTGTTTATAAAAAGGTATCGAAACTTAGAGCTTAGCGAGCATCTGCTTCAAAGGACTTAAGAGTCTTCAGCTCTTCAAGCTGAGAGGTGAGGTGTTCCTGCAACTTCGAACGGTAACGCGACTCAAAACCACGCAGGGATTCCACGGTGATTTCCAAGCTGTCACGCTCATCGGTGAGCTTGGAAAGAACCTCATCACGCTGAGAACGTGCAGCTGCCACAAGATCTTTAGCTTCTTTCTCACCCTTAGCAACGAGTTCTGCACGGGTTTTTTCACCCTGAGAGACGTATTCGTCATGGAGTTTCTGGGCCATAGCAAGCAGACCTGCTGCATCCTGAGCGCCGCCAGCAGCAACGGGTGCTGGGGTGCTGGTCTTATCCTGTGCAGCGGACTTAGCCGTTGCGGACGAAGAAGACGTATTGTTGGTCGCCGGAGTTGCCGAACCAGACTGGGCGGCTGCAAGCTTACGCTTGAGGGATTCGTTTTCGGTGTACAGCGCGCGGAGCTCAACAACAAGCTCATCAAGGTAATTATCAACCTCATCGCGGTCGTACCCGGATTCGTTTCTCACAATTTTGAAGCTCTTGTTAATCAGATCTTCGGGGGTGATAGCCACAGCTTATCTCCTTTGGAATAAAGTTATCTGTGAATAGGTTTTGGGATGCCCATAAATTTATTAAATAAACTTACGGTGCTGGCTAGGGTACCGCCCATTATTCTACTCTTCTCTACACTTCAAGACCCGATTTTCCAGGAATTCGGCGCAGAGAACCTCTTACCATCATAGTAAATGTATTTCCTGACGGAAAGTCTGCCTCGCCGTTATTGCTTCATACATCTTTATGCATATCAGAAAAATTTATGCTTTGACCAGGAAATATAACTGTTATTTAGCGTGAAAAAGTTAGTGTCAAAGAGGTCATCACTGACAATAAAAGTCCCACGCCTAAAATCAGAATCAGAAACCCAGTATCAAGGGCGAAATTACCAATACGCAGTGGCGGTACAACCTTGCGAAGCTGGTTCATAGGCCAGTCCGTCAGAGCATACACTCCAGAGGCGCACAGCAGGGCAATCCCTCGCGGACGCCACCCCGGCACAAAGACACGCACCCAGTCCAGAAGCATCCGCAAGAGCAACCCAATGTAGAGAATGTGCAGGGCTATGGTAATGATGGCGAAGATGTACCCCATGCATTACCCCTGGTCAAAAGGAAACGGGCCCTCAGCCTCAAAAGCGCCCGGTGCCGGAGTCGTGTCAGCCCCCAGTACCTCTAGGTTTTCGGGGGTTAGCAAGAATACCTGCCCGGTCACACGTTCAATGCGACCTGAGAGCCCGAATGCGAGTCCGGAGGCAAAGTCCACAAGACGTTTAGCATCCGAATCGCTCATTTCAGCGACATTCATAATCACAGGAATATTCTCACGAAACGCTTCACCAATAATTTTGGCGTCGTTGTATGAGCGGGGGTGGATTGTTGTAATGCGGCGCAATTCGTCCTCATCTTCCTCGTAGGGGTATCCGGCACCAAGACCCTCGTCAATGCCGTAAGAGTTCACATCAAGCTCATGAACTTGATCGTAGCCGGAGGAAGGGTAGGGGTACTCGTCGGTCTCGTAGTGATTTTGCACCTGGTATTCCTCTCGGTTAGTTTTCTGTTCCCGGTGTGGGATTGGCGTGTAAGTCGCGGCAAACTGGTTGGTTTCTTGCCGCTGAGCTGAAGTTTGATAAGCAGACGATGCCGTAATCGCTTCTGATTCTACAGATAGTGGCTCCGCAGCGCCCGTTACCTGTGGCATAGCTGCGGTGTCAGGGTTAGCAGATGCTGGTGTGGGTAATGCATTCAGCCGGATTCCAGGTGATGGAGCGGGAGTTTCAGTGGAAGGAATAGATGCCTCATCCGTCGAATCATGACTATGGACATCCTGCATACCTTCCGATAATTCTTCAGTTTCCGACCCATAACGAGTCACGCCGAAGAAAGAACCGAGGCTATTGGCAAGTTTGCCACCGCCTTGTTTCGCCATTCTTTACTCTCGTTTCGCAGTCGTACATTCACATATATGCGGGAGATTCGCTCCACCGATACCTGAGATTCTAACGTGGGAAATAGCACCGCACATGCTGTCGGTTCGACACCGATTATATATGTTCACAGAGAATTTTGGGGGTATTCCCACGGGCTTTATTGACGATGATGCATATTCTTAAAGACGACGTCAACCAGCCCTCACAGGTGTATATTCTACCAGCGCTTGAAAATCCTATCAGCGTATTTCTCATCTGCTGCATGCCTTGCACAACAAAACCTGGTAAAAATCTAGGGGTAATCTCGCTTCCCCATAATGTCGCTTCCTACCCGCACACACGTAGACCCCCAGCGAATAGCGGCTTCTAAATCTGCACTCATGCCCGCCGAAATCTGATCTGCATGCGGAAACTCGGCGCGCAGACCCTGCGCCAATTCCCAGAGTTTTTCAAAGGATTCGTCAGGGTTTGCACCCAGTGGCGCCACCGCCATAATACCCCCACAGCGTAATTCTTCTTGAGCTTCGATACGCTCAGCAAGCTCTAAAATCTCGTCTTGGTCCGTTCCACCACGCGCCCCTTCCGATGCATGCCCGGCCGTTGCCTGCGCTTCAAGCGAAACCTGAATCAGACATTCTAGAGCTCCTTGGGATAGAGCCGCTGGGGCGTCCTGCTCCCCCGCCTCATAGCGAACTACTTGGTTGCGATAGGCTTTTGCTAAAGAATCAATCAGAGACGCACGATCTACGGACTGTACCTGATGGGCATATTTTACGACGGACTTTGCCTTATTTGTTTGCAACTGCCCAATAAACGCCCAGTAAGCAGGGTCGGCAGGTTTTTCGATGGCTCGAAGAGCACGAGCTTTAGGAGCCGCCTCTTGATCACGATTCTCACCAAAAATACGTACCCCCTGGGTGTAAAGCGCTGCTAAATCAGAGGCAGGGAAAAACTTGGTCACGGTGACAAGGCGAACTGCAGGGCTATGCTCGGTGCGCACACCACTGGTATCGGCTTCAGCATCGCGGACGCGCGCCATAACCCGTGCGTAGTTATCCGCAAGCTGCTGCGCGCGTTCCGAGGTGTACGTCAATGTCTGTTCTTCGCTCATCATCAGTCCCCTTTACCGATATACCCTCATACTCAGCTTTTCTTCGATTTTAAGATCTTAGGAAGGTTTCGTCACCCATACGAGCCCAGCGATACGTCCGGGTGCTTCACCTCGATTCATAAATCCTCGATGCGAAAAGAGGCTGGTGCTTTCATAAGTGCAGGCTGCCAAGTCGGTAGAAACCTCTATCTTCAGCTTATTCAAGAGAGCAATCGCTCCCGCTGGCAAATCTAAAGCTGGTGTTCCTTGGCTTGTCTGAGCGTATGTTTCAGGAATCTGCCGTGTCGCATGTTCGCGCATATCTTCGGGTACCTCATAGCAACTTCCGCATATACTAGGCCCTAACCACGCGTGAATCTGTGTTGCGCCCTGCTCTCGCATCGTCGCAACCGTGCGTTGAATAACTCCTGCAAGTAGCCCAGGACGCCCTGCATGCGCCACAGCAATAATGGGCACGTCATGTGGGGTAGATTTCTCTCCCACGAACACGAGTGGAATGCAGTCAGCAACCATAATAGCTAGAGGCTGACCTGTTGTACTGTAGGCAGCATCTGCTTGCGGAGCCTGCTCGCGTAATTGATCGGCACGTTTCAACGTATATACCCCACGCTCGTCATTCGGAGAAATCTGTGTAGTCAGAATATGATCGGCGCATACAATATCTGCACCATGTACTTGATTGAGGTAGAGGAAAGGAGCTGAACCGCAGAGATTTTGTACATCAGCACGGTTTTTCAACGTTGCGGTATGGGGCTCGCCCGCATTAACATGAAGCCCCAAATTACCGGCCGACCGTGAAGTAAATCCGATATGCACGGTATATGGGCCGCTGGTATAAGTTCCTGTGGAGTAGAACGGGTTGAGGGTACTCATGGTTCTTTCTGCTGTCATAAGGTCAAAGCATACACAAAGGAGCCAGGACGTATATGTCCTTGGCTCCCTTATGTCTAAAAAGGATGTGTGCGACTTACTTCAGGAAGTCGGGCACATCGAGGGTATCGCGCCGCGCCGGGGACTCTTCCACGACGGGCGGTAGATCAACATCAAAGCCAGCTGCGGCAGGAACATCATTCTGCTGAGTACCATTCTGCGCACCGCCGAAACCATATCCGGTTGATGTGGGAGCCGCAGGAGCGGCCTGCGCAGAGCCGCCGAATGCCTGCTGAGTACGCTGCGCCTGAGCATTTGCCGAAGCTGAACTGTTAGCGTTGGTGTTAGTCTCAGGATTGACGGCGTCAAATCCAGCGGCAATAACGGTCACACGTGCTTCATCACCCAAGGCGTCATCAATCACAGCACCGAAGATAATATTTGCGTCAGGATGTGCGACTTCCTGGACCAGGCGTGCAGCCTCATTAATCTCAAATAGACCGAGATCGGAACCGCCCTGAATGGAGAGGAGTACACCGTGTGCCCCATCAATGGATGCTTCCAAAAGTGGGGATGCGATAGCGAGCTCGGCGGCTTTAACAGCGCGGTCTTCGCCAGCGGCAGAGCCAATGCCCATCAAAGCCGAACCAGCCCCCTGCATAACAGACTTAACGTCTGCAAAGTCAAGGTTGATCAGACCCGGAGTAGTAATCAGGTCGGTAATACCCTGCACACCGGAGAGAAGAACCTGATCTGCCGATTTGAAGGCGTCAAGCATCGAAACGTTGCGATCAGAGATAGAGAGCAAACGATCGTTCGGAATCACAATGAGGGTATCTACTTCATCACGAAGTGCAGCGATGCCGGTTTCCGCCTGGTTCGAACGGCGACGACCTTCAAAGGTAAAGGGACGAGTTACCACGCCGATCGTGAGGGCACCCAAAGAGCGTGCAATACGTGCTACAACGGGAGCACCGCCGGTACCGGTGCCGCCGCCTTCACCTGCAGTCACGAAGACCATGTCTGCGCCCTTGATAACCTCTTCGATTTCCTGGGCGTGGTCTTCAGCAGCCTGACGACCGACCTCGGGGTTTGCGCCCGCTCCGAGACCGCGAGTTAGTTCACGACCAACATCAAGTTTGACGTCAGCGTCAGACATCAAAAGTGCCTGAGCATCTGTGTTAATAGCGATGAATTCTACGCCTCGCAGACCAACCTCGATCATACGGTTGACTGCATTGACGCCACCGCCACCGATACCGACGACTTTGATGACTGCCAAGTAGTTCTGGGGAGTTCCAGCGTCCATTTATCCCTCGATTATTTCGTGTAAATCTCTAGAAAAACTCAAAGGTTCAAGTAGAACCTTAGTCTTCCTAACCTCATAGTGACTTTATCTGCAAGGATACCAACAGTTTCACCAGGTTCCTAGTTGCCTGAGGTATTTGACGTGCATTATTTATAGATTTTTATAAAAAATCTATCTTTTTACCCGATGCTTAACCATAAGGTTAAAGGCTAACGAGTAACCGGAACACGCGGCGAAGAAACATCATAAGTGTTTACTTTATTAGCGGCTTGTCCTTGTTGTGCGGTCTTTGACTGGTCCTCACGTACCGCCTCCATCAGCTTAGTTAAAACCTTAGCTTTAAGGTCACTCTCTTCAGCTGTACCCCACTGCACGACAACCCCATCCTTCAATGTTAAGTTAATGTTTGAGGTTGAGCTTGCTCGTGCCTCTTTCACCTGCGTCAGGATTGACGAGGGCAAAGCAGAGAGCACATTTGCAACCGTACGGAAGGCCGCAGAGTCCTGGGGGGCTTCCTGTCCAACATCGACAAGCGGAACATTGATTCCATCAGCATTCTCAACTTCACGAAGTTTGATTCCCTCACTATCAACAACCACATATTTCCCGTCCTGATGAATGACGGCAACAGGGGTACGCTCTTTGAGGGTTACAACTAGTTCATGCGGAGGATGCGCCTCAATCTGCACGCCGCGCAGTACATGCTCTTGGTCGATAAGTTCACGCACCTTCTGATCATTAATACGAGTCAGCGGCGTGCCCTTGAGTGGTTCCAGTTTCTGCTCAACCTGCACGCTATCCAATAGCGAAGCGCCTTCAACTCGAATAGTCTGAACAGAGAGCAACGGAGAATAAAAGACCAAACCGATATATAGAAGCACAGCAAGCATAAACGCACCAACGCCATAAAGGATTTTCCGCAAGCGAGTGAGCGGACGTCGGCGCTTCGTAGTCTGACTCTTACTTTGGTCTTCTGCCAAAAGCCCGTCGAGCCCGGGGTCATTGCGTAATTGGGCGATACGCCCCTGCTCTTCGCGGATCTCCTGTTCCCGCACTATCTCGGTTTGACGTTCCTTCTCACGTTCACGACGCCATCGGCCAAAGGTACTAGACGTAGATTTCGCCGATTGTGAATCCAACTCATCCGGTTCAGATTCCCCTGCATCCAGACGTATATCACGGTCCTTGAGCTCTGAAGATTCAGAATACGTTGGACGGGAAGAACCCGTCTGGCTCTTACTTTCGGTATGAGTTTCTTGCTCAACAGGATTCGTCTGGTTCTGAGGGCTCATACCTTCAAAAGATTTTGACGTATCTTCAGCAGGTTTAGCTTTCTTTTTGCCGCGAACAACGGGTAACTTCGGAGTACGTACCGGTGAAGTCGCAAACGCTTCCGTGCCCGGTTTTCGCTCTTGACGTCCTTTAGCCACTATTACTCCTTAGGGTAACGGGCATGTAGCTCATGCAGAATACGCTCTCCTAATGCGGTAACATCACCTGCACCAACGGTCATAATAATATCGCCTGGAACAGCACACATAGCAATATCTTCAATGGCTGCAGCTGCATCCGACGCATAATGCACCTCAGAGAATCCAGCACCGGTGATAAGTTCACTCGTGACTCCCTCAATCGGAAGTTCCCGGGCAGGATAAATATCCAGCACATACGAACGATCAGCCTTCGAAAGAGCCTGCGCGAAATCGGCGGCAAATTCTTGGGTACGTGAGAACAGATGCGGTTGGAAAACCACATAGAGGTTATGCCCATCGGCAACCGTGCGGCCGGTCTCAAGCGCACGGAATACCTCTGTTGGGTGATGAGCATAATCGTCAAAGACTTTAATACCCGCTACGTCACCACGCAGAGTAAAACGTCGATCTGCTCCTACGAAGCCGTATAACGCGGTGGCCGCATCCTCAGGTTGTGCTCCAGCGAGAAGAGCGGTAATAAAAGCTGCCGCTGCGTTCAACTGATTGTGAATACCGGGTACACGCAGCTGAGCATCCTGCTCGCCTTCGTAATGCTTACTCGCGCACTCGAAAGACCAGCGCAGTGTTGCCGAAGACTCCGAGCCGTGGCTCGTAATGCGTGAAACCCGTAGATCAGCCTCAGTAGACTGACCGTAAGTTACCACTTCAATCCCAGCATCGCGCGCACGTTCCGCAAGCGCACGAGCGCCTTCATCATCCCAGCATGTCACCAAGACACCCCCGGGGGTCATAGAGGCAACAAAACGGTTAAACGCCTCATACACGCGTTCGGGAGTTTCGTAGAAATCCAAATGGTCAGGTTCGACGTTGGTGACCACTGCGATTGCGGGTCGATAGCGGACAAAAGAGCCATCAGATTCGTCTGCCTCTGCTACAAACCAAGAGCCTTCACCAGTGGCCCCCAATCGCGCGTTGCTGCCGTATCCCGCAATAACTGTTCCTACCGCGAAAGACGGGTGAAACCCTAACTTATCCAGCATGACGGCAATCATGGAACTGGTTGTGCTCTTACCATGCGTGCCAGCAACCGCTACAACCTGTGATGCTCCCATAGCGGCAGCCAAAGCCTCAGAGCGGTGCAATACCCGAAGGTTCTGAGCACGAGCCGCAATCAGTTCGGGGTTATCTTCGTGAATGGCCGTTGAGATAACAACGGTATCAATATCGTGAATATTCGCAGCATCTTGGGGAGTATAAACACGAGCACCCGCTTCACGTAAAGCCTGAATAGTCGCCGTTTCTGCTCGGTCAGAGCCGCTTACGGGAATACCAGCTTTCAGCATCAACGTTGCAATAGCACTCATACCGGCACCGCCGATCCCTACAAAATGCACACGTCCCAACTCCTGCAGGGATGCGCGCGCGGGAAACGGCGGGTTCAGGGGCTCAGGAAGCACCATGTTAAGGTTCATCAGTTCGGACATTTATTTAACCACCTTCAGGGTTGCCTCAGCCATAACATGTGCGGCATCACGAATGCCCAATTTATATGCTCGACGACCCATTTCTTTTAACTTCTGAGCATCAGCCATCAACGATGGAATTTCACGGGCAAACCACGCCCCGGTCATTTTCTTATCTTCGATGAGAAGCGCGGCTTCTGCCATAACCAGAGAACGAGCATTGAGACTTTGTTCACCATTACCAAACGGGAGCGGAACAAAAATTGCGGGTACACCCACCGCAGCAACTTCGCTTACGGTTGCGGCTCCAGCACGGACTATCAAAAGATCGGCGGCGGCATAAACATCCTGCATGCCGTGGCTAAACTCAATCTGACGATAATTTGGGGCTGTAACGGGCTCGCCTGAATCATCCACAATAGCTTTGCCTTTACCAGTAATATGCAAAACCTGAAAACCCCAGTCCTCAAAATTTGTAATGTTCTCAGCGACGGCGTTATTAAGGCTTTGTGCGCCTAAGGAACCGCCCGTCACGATCAGAACGGGCTTATCGGGGTCAAGACCTAGAGTATGCCTAGCCTGTGCTCGTGCCGCTCGACGGTTCAGATGCGCGATCTCATCTTTCATGGGCATACCCACAAGTTTGGCACGAGGGAAAGGGGTGTTGGAGAAAGCCACACCCACAAACTTCGCTAGAGGACCACCCAGTTTATTTGCCAAACCGGGCTTTGCATTAGCCTCGTGAATAACAACAGGAATGCGGGAGAAAAAAGCGGCAAGATATGCTGGCGGACACACATAACCGCCTACGCCTACTACAACATCTGCATTCGCATCTTTGAGAATTTTACGGGTTTGCGAAATTGCTTTTGCGAATCTTGGAAAAAAGGTTAATGCGTTAAGCGATAGACTTCGAGGGAAAGCTACACGCGGAATAAACTCAATATCAAATCCAGCTTCAGGAACTAATTGAGCTTCCATCTTATCCTTGGTGCCAAGAGTCAGAATATTAGCTTCCGGCTCAATCCGGCGGATTTCGCGTGCTATAGCAAGCATCGGGTTAATATGACCAGCGGTGCCGCCGCCAGCGAGAACCACAGAGGGTGCCTTAGACATAGATAATAACTCCCAACAAATACATTCACCTCATTTTACGACATAGCAGGACTAACCTCGTAGTGAAAGAATATGAAGTCGGGTATATACCCACGTCCCGAGCCTGGTATTCCTCCTTTCCCTATTTCAGAGGCTATGAGCGTGAACCACCCTGGCCAGGTTTACGGCCTCGCGGGTTCTGCTGACTCTGTGAAGGCTGCTGCCGACGTATCTGACGTGAGGTTCCCGCAGAAGGCTGCCCTGAAGAAGATGTTTGGGAGCCCGGTTGAGGGTGCAAAGGTCGCAATCCGGCTGGCAAACGTCCCGATGACGAAGAGCGGTGACGCGCTCGATTGGCGTTTGTGCGCTTTTGCAGGTTCTGCAGGGGAATCGTATCTTCGTGGTCTGCAGGGGTTGACCGTTGCCTGCCCTGCGAGGGACGAGATGCAGGCTGCACATCTCCCTTACGGCGCAATTGGGGAACCCGTTCATGGGTATGCAATCCATTTGGATGTTCCTCTTGGAACCGCTGCTCACGAAGTCGCTGCCGTTCACGCTGAATACGCTGCTCTTCATGAGCGAGAGCTTCCTGATGCTCCGCCTCACGGCGACGCTCAGCAGCACGATCGGCACGTGCTTGAGCGCGCTGCTCATACGTCTTGCGAGTATGCTCACGCTGTCGCTGGGTTATGCCCAACCACGATGGCAGTTCTTTGACTCTACGCAGTAAGCCTTCACCCCAGTAATCTTTACCAAGGGATCCACCAGCTTCTTGCAGTTGAAGCCGCTCATCTTCAACGATGGCTTGAAGAGACAGTCGTCGCTTCCAGTCTTCATTAGCGCGTCGCACTTCGCGAGGTGTCTGCTTCGTTAAATCGGCGGCTGGTATAGGCCCGCCTACAAGTGGCGTTTGACGTGCAAAAGCATAAAGCATCCCTGCGGCAAGCATTGATGAAATCAAGGATGAACCGCCGTATGAGATAAAGGGAAGCGGCACACCGATCACAGGCAAAATACCGGAAACCATCGCCATATTCACGATAGCTTGGGTAGAAAGCCACGCAATAATACCGCCCGTTGCAATACGAATAAACGGGTCTGCTGTTCGGGCAATAATGCGTAATGCGCAATAGATCAGGCCCAGGTACAAAAGCACCACGGTAAGCGTACCCAAAAGCCCCAGTTCCTCGCCGATAATGGCGAAAATGTAATCGTTATGTGCTTCGGGCAAATAGTTATACTTCTGGCGGGATTGTCCTAGCCCAACGCCCCAGAACCCACCGGTTGCCAACGCAACCCCGCCAGCCTGAGATTGATCACAGACAGAACCGGTGCACACACCGAAAACACTCATCAATCGTTCACGACGGTTTGAACTTGAAATTGACCCCACTATGGCACTCACGATCAGAATAATCGAAAGCCATACCATAGTCTTACGGTTTGCGCCCGCAATATATACCATACCCAAGAAGATAAAGGCGTAGACGATCACGGTACCGAGATCTTTACCTGCCAGAATAAGCAGCATCAAGGGCAAGAGTCCAAAAAGTGCGGGAAAAATTGCACGAGATGTCTTCTCTTTGAGTTTACTGCCCTGCCGAGTCAAGACCATCGCCATCCACAGCACAATAGCGAGTTTAGAGAATTCCGAAGGCTGAATCTGAATGCCGCTGAACCTAATCCAGTTACGGTTGCCATTAATATCGGTACCAATAGCAAGAACAGCGATCTGGGCAAGAATCGCCAGGGCTAAGAGGATATTAACGACCCACATTTTGCGGTACCGCTGTACTTTCAATACTGCTATAGCCCCTAATGCAGCGGCGCCTAGAGCGGCAAACATTACCTGACGGGTTACCTGCGAGAAAGGGGACATTCCCTGTGAAATCATGCTCACAGATGATGCAGACAGTACCATGATCACGCCAAAAACCGTGAGACCAGCGCATACTAAAAGAATCAGTCGCGGCACATCCGCTAAATCACGCGATGCGGAACGCTTATAAAGAGACGAGATAGCGTTATGCAGAAAAGAACCGAGCCTCGTTGAGCCGTTCCTGCCCTGGCGCTGTGCATGACTTACGCCTCCACGGGCCGACGAGTGAGTCTGACCGGGTGCATTACTCATGCGCTCTCCTCTTCTGTGTCTTGACGCGACAAACTCGATAGATTTTTCCTACAGCAGAAAAGTCTACACGGCGTTTATCGTTTCAGAGCAATCAATATGCCTTCAGTTACCGACAATATGAGATTTGACCGCATCCACAAAAGCGTTACCACGAACGGCATAATTGTTAAATTGGTCCATCGAAGCAGCGGCAGGTGCCATGAGCACTGTATCACCCTCAGCGGCTAGCTCTTCTGCTTTGACTACGGCAGCTTCCATAACAGTAACCCCGTCAGAGGGATCATCCGCCGAAGCCGTCATATTATAGGTAGGAACATGGCTTGCATACTTCGCCAAAGATTTTTTAAGTCCCGCCGTATCAGTGCCAATGATTAATACTGCTTTCAAACGTGAAGCATGCTGAGCTATAAGATCATCATACTCCACCCCTTTAGAAAGACCTCCAGCAATCCAAATCAACGAAGGATAAGCGCTCATTGAAGCGTTAGCGGCGTGTGGATTAGTAGCCTTAGAATCGTTGACCCACTGGATTCCATCGCGGTACAGCACCGTCTGATTACGATGCGCACCAGGCTTATAAGAACGCAGTCCATCCCGCACAGCCTCAGGAGCAATATCTGCAGCACGACATAATGCGGCAGCGGCTAGCGCATTCTCCACGGTGTGCTGTGCGGGAGCTTGACCGGGAACGGGCGCTAAATCTTCAAGAACACCAAGCTCAAGTGCCTCGCTGTATCGATTCTTCAAAAACGCACGGTCAACAATAATGTTTTCTGCCAAGCCCAACATGGAGACTGAGGGGATCTCGGTTGAGCTAATACCGATGGCACGGGCACCTTCTATAACATCTGCTTCTTCAACCATACACAAAGTATCAGCATGACCGGTATTGAAGATACACGCTACCTGAGTATTTTCGTACACACGTGCTTTATCAGCCTTGTAAGCCTCAAAGGAACCGTGCCAATCGACGTGATCTTCCGCTACGTTAAGCACCACGGAAGCGTATGGCGACAGTGAAGAAGTCCAATGCAGCTGAAAGCTCGAAAGCTCTACCGCAAAAAATTCATAGGGTTCATCGTCGGCAACAGCGTAGACTGCTGGCATGCCCACGTTCCCAACCTGCAGAGATTTTTTACCAGCTGCTTTAAGAATCGAATCGACCATGCCCACGGTCGTAGTTTTCCCATTGGTTCCCGTCAGGCACAGCCACTTTGGAGTAACCCGACCTTGACGTTGATTCAGACGCCATGCCAGTTCGATTTCACTCCAAATTTGAATACCCCGTTCATAAGCATCGAGCATGACCAGGCTATCTGGACGGATTCCTGGCGAAGTCACGATAACATCCGGGTCTTGATCATCGACACGAGGCACACATTCCATGTATTCCTCACCAAATAAACCCGCCACGTTTCCATAGGCTTCTTGGTAAATTCGGATGCGCTCTCGCTTTTCCTGCGTATCCTGCGCATCAATAGCGGTAATGTGGGCACCTTTCTGGGCCAGCACATCCACTGCAGCATCGCCGCTGGTGCCGAGGCCTATCACGACAACCTTCAGCCCCGCCCAAGGCCCGTCCCAGGTAGTGAGCTCAGCAAGCCGAGGATTATTGACGACTGGATTGACGGCGATAGCATCTGCATATTGGGCACGCTGTGCCTGATAGTTGGAGGCCCGCTGCGAGTTCTTAGCGTCAGGCATTAGTGAATCACTCCAGACGTCTGTGAGAACCAATCTCCAAAGAAAATTGCGAGAGCAACCAGCACACAAAGCGCATTTGCAATCCACAGACGGAATACCGAGTTCACTTCACCACTGCTGACAGAGCCGGGGACAAGGCCCTTCTTATCTATGGAGTATCTTCCGTTTGCACCGGTTTTCTCAAGATGATGGTGGAAAGGAGTCATGCGGAAGAAACGGTAGGCATGAGGAATTTTATCGCCAACAGATACAGAACGTTTACGGCTAATTTTGAAGACAACTTTCTGCACAATCACCGAAAACACTTCCAGAACCGGCACAAGCGCGATAATGGGAAGCAGAAGCTCGGTACGGGTGAAAATGGCGAAGGAGACCAGTGCACCCCCCAAAGCAAGAGATCCAGAGTCCCCCATAAAGATTTGTGCCTTAGAAACGTTCCACCATAGGAACCCGGCGAGGGAACCAACAAGTGCGGCTGCAATAAGTGCCAGCGACCCTGGATCCCGCACATCATAGCATGCGTTTCCCGCCCCACCGCTGCAGGCATGTACGTATTGCCAGATAGTCATGGCAAGGTATCCAGTAAAGATGGTCATCGTTGCGCCACCCGCAAGTCCATCGAGACCATCAGTGAAATTCACGGCGTTAGTGCCCGAAAGAGAAATCAGGGTAATCCACAACACCATGAGGATAGTACCGCCTATAGCCCCCGCAGCCATGAAGTCGAACGGAAGATCACGCACAAACGAAATCGCCGTTGAGGCGGGGGTCACTCCCGCCGCATTAGGAAATTGAAACACCAAATACGCAAAAGGAAGAGTCACCGCCAGCAGACCAATAGTCTTCTGGTTCTCGGTAAGTCCTTCGTTCCCCTGGTTGCGGAACTTCATAATATCGTCGGCGGCACCGACTCCGAGCATTCCTAGTGTAAACCCGAGGGTCAATAAAGCCGTCGCACTAGGAACCGGCGAGGTTCCAAAAACTGCAGCGTTAATCAGCAACGCAAGCAAGTAGGCAACAACGGCGGCTGGGATAAAAATAAGACCTGCCATCGTGGGCGTCCCCGCCTTATGCTGATGCGCGGCGGGGCCTTCTTCACGAATCAGCTGCCCCAACTTGAGCTTCTGCATCTGCTTGATGAAGAGCGGTATTGCTGAGAAGGAGATAATAAACCCTAGGATTCCAGCAATAAGCACAGTAATCATGGTTAATGTGTTCCTTCGTGAAGATGGCTACGGTCTAGGGCGGTCGTCGAGGTTTGCGCTGCAGAACTACTAGTTGATACCGTGCTCAGAGCGGCGCCCGTTAAATCCGTCACCTCAACAAAATCGCCAGCGCTCAGCCAAGCTGGAGCCTGTTCTTGAGCCTCGCCAAAGGTTTCGGTGCAGAAGGCAACCTCATCGCCCAAAGAACCTAGTTTAGCGCCATTTGAAGATTTAAACAGCACAATATCGCCAGAACGTAACTCTGCACGCAAAATATTTAGTGCTTCTTGCGGTGTCTCTACCCAGGTAGCTTCGTTACCCCATGAACCTTCAAGATGCGCGGCGTTGTAGGCTGGTTTCGCCTCATTACCAACCGCAATAAGCTTTGATATATTCATGCGTACCACCAGACGACCGAGTCGATCGTGCTCCTCCAAAGAGGCCTCGCCCAGTTCGAGCATGGCCCCCAAAACTGCCCATGTCCGTCGTGGCTTCGCGCCTCGTCCCAGTTGGGCCAAAGTGCGTAAAGCGGCTGTCATTGACTCGGGATTAGCATTATACGCATCGTTGATGACAGTCACGCCGTCTGCGCGGTCTGTGCGAGCCATCCTCCATTTAGACAGCGCCCCGGTGTTATTGAGGGCATGGGCAATAGCGTCTCCAGGAACACCAGCGTTATAGGCTACCGTAGCAGCCGCCAGAATATTGCATACATGATGCTCACCAATGAGTTTGGAGGAAATCTCATATTCGCTGGCGTCGGGAAGGCGAAGAGTAAATTCCGGACAACCATCATCATTAGTATGCAGCCCCAAAGCGGCAGTATAGCGTTCGTACTGCGGTTTCTCCCCCACCCCAAAGTAGGTTACCGGCGCACTTGCACGAGCTGACATGCGTGCAACACGCTCATCATCAGCATTGAGGATCAAGGTTCCGCCAGTACGAATACCTTCGGCAAGCTCCCCTTTAGTACGTTCGATGTTGTCGACCCCGCCAAACTCGCCAGCATGTGCGGTGCCAACTTTAAGAATCACACCATGGTCAGGGTGCACAATATTTGCCAGGTATTCGATATTCCCCACATGATCGGCACCCATCTCAATCACAAGGTAGCGAGTACTTTCGTCAGCGCGGAATACAGTCAAAGGTACGCCAACTTCGCCGTTGTACGAACCTACAGGGGCTATAGTTTCGCCCTGAGAACTTAGGATCGCTGCTAATAAATCTTTTGTGGTGGTCTTCCCCGCAGAACCGGTAATACCAATAACCGTAAGATCGCCTAGAGACCGCATCTTTTCAACAGCATACTGTGCGATCTTACCCATGGCGAGAACCACATCATCAACCTGGATGCTGGGGTACAGAATACCCCGCTCATCTTTAACAGGGCGTTCGACAAGCGCTAAGACAGCACCTTTGTCGAAGGCTCCCGACACGAAGTTGTGTCCGTCGGTCACCTTACCTGGCTTAGCAACAAATAGGGTGCCTGGTATAACCTCACGCGAATCGGTGGTCGCGAAGGTAGCACCTAGCTCGCTCTCACGCCCGGCTAAGCCGAGCGGTGAGCCGCCTGTTGCCGTAATAATTTCGGCGGCGGAAAGCTTAATCATCTATGCTCCTTATGCTTCTTCAAGCATGCGTCGATAATCCGGAAGAATTTCGAAGTTGTTAGAGACAAGCGCTTTCGCGGTCTCCACGCGGTCGTCAAGTTGCACATCGGTGCCGGCAACATCCTGCGCCGTTTCATGTCCACGACCGGCGATAAGAATAGCATCTCTCGCATCTGCGAGTTCAATTGCCCGAGCAATCGCCACTTCTCGCGGAGCAAGATTAAGGATTTGGGATGCTCGCGCACCTTCGGCATTAGCTCGTTCAGCCCCGGCAACAACAGCCTCACGAATTGGGGCGGGGTCTTCACCGTGCGGATCGTCATCGGTCACAATCACAATATCGGCGTGCTGTGCAGCAATTTCTCCCATTAGGGGACGTTTGAGATGATCGCGTTCGCCTGTTGCCCCGAAAACAATAATGACTCGCCCACCACCTGGTCGGTCCATGGCTTCAAGCGCCCGAGTGAGCCCGTCAGGGTTGTGGGCAAAATCGACAATAGTATGCGGTGCCAGAGAAATCAGCTGCATACGCCCGGGCACTATAGGGGTTAGTGCCGTGCCATCAGCTAGGGCAGGTCGTAGGATAATGCGTTCTTCCTCAGAAGCACCAATATATACCATCAGCGCGGCGAGCGCGGCGTTTGAGACATTGAAATCTGCCGGAAGATGGGTACAACAGGGAATAGTGTCTCCCGCGCCGTTAGCCAACGTAAAACGATGCCCTAAACCATCACGTTCAACGTTGGTTACCGCCCAATCGAGCGGACCGAACTCAGCCGGGACCTCGGCTAGACCCGCGCCGTACTCAGTAACAAGCCGAACAGCATTACCTGTCCCCAGCTGAATCTGGGCGTGGCGAAGCATCTTCTCGCCCCACTCGTCATCGGCAGTGATGACAGCGCGCTCAGTCCGCTCGGGCGTAAAAAGCTGTGCTTTAGAATCAAAATAATTCTGCATGGTGCCGTGCAAATCTAAATGATCCTGGGTGAGGTTTGTAAACCCAGAAACCTTATAAACTACACCATCCACACGGTGATAGTCGATAGCATGCGAGGAAACTTCCATTGCTGCATGAGACACACCGCGCTCCCCCATAATCGCAAGGAGCGAATGAACGTGAACAGACTCTGGGGTGGTTAGAGCTGAAGGAACGCTCACACCATCAACAAGAATTTGGATAGTACCGATAAGACCGGTTTTAGCGTTGAGAGCAGTTCGGAATACCGACTCCAGCATGTAGGTAGTCGTCGTTTTTCCATTGGTTCCTGTGACAGCGTAGCGATTCAGACCCTTGTAATCTTGTGACCCATAGATCAAAGCGGCGAGTGATCCTATAACAGGACGTAAAGAGTCACAGACCAGCAGGGAGCACCCATCTAAAGAAAGATTTGCCTCCCGAATCATCCGAGCGCCTGCAGTATCCGTGAGGATAGCGTGAGCCTGGGCCTCCAGCACTTTTTGCGCGAATTGTGCACCATGAGCTTTCGCGCCTGGAAGAGCAACATATAGGTCTGCAGGACGAACCGCGCGAGAATCCATGCTGATCCCTCGCACATCTTCTTCAGAGCCTTGATGTTCTAGAACAGGATGCGCGCCTAAGGCCTCTAGATACTCCACGAGCTCAGTAACCGTGCTCCCTCGTGAATTCTGAGGTCGCAGACTCTGCGCATCGCCGCCCAAGTGCGGGGTGCGACGAGCGTCTTGAGCCAAGCGCGTTTCGCTGTCCATTATCCTTCTTTCCTGACGGTCATACGCATTTCTTGCCGCCGAGATTTTTATTGTTATCGTCCTCGATCAACGCCAAGGTACGTTCCTATTGTAATAAGTTCTGCACAGTCGGGTGACTGCATGTGACTTACCCGTTAGATTTTCCATCCGCAAAAATAGGAATTTTTACTGGATCTGTGGTGGATTTAGGCACATTATACGTGTGCAGTACTTTCTCCATAATCTGTGAGAACTGGCTTGTTGCTCCCACACTACGCACATCACCCTGAGGGCGCTGCAGAGTAACGCTTACGAGAAACTGCGGGTTGTCTATAGGCGCAAGCCCTATAAAGGATGTGGTGTATCCGTCATATCCGCCTTTATCGCTGGGAGCTTCAGCTGTACCCGTCTTACCGCCGACTCGGTACCCTTCGACCGAGGCTGTTTTCGCATGGCTTTGAAGTACAACATTCTCCATTAGTTCTCGACATTGTTCAGCAGTTTTTTCGCTCACCATCCTGGTGCCGGGTTCCACATCGCGTTTATGCACCGTACCATCGGCATCAATCAAAGCGTCAACGATGCGCGGTTTAAGTTTCACACCGTTATTACCGAGTGCCTGAAAAATCATGGCGGTTTGTAGAGGGGTCTGGGCAATACCCTGCCCGAAGAAAACTGTGTATTCCTGACGACCGTCCCACTCATGCCAATCAGTTACTAACCCCTGCTGTTCGCCAGTCAGCTCAATACCCGTATAATCCCCCATACCGTATTTTTTGAGCCAGTTATAGCGGTCTTCCTTGGGGAGTTTCTGCCCGACAAGTACCGTTCCGGTATTCATTGAATCGGTGATAATACCTGAAAAAGTTCGGCGCTGTGCGGGGTGGTCAAAGGCGTCCGTAAATGTTTGCCCGTTGATCACCAAACGTTCCGGAACATCATACGCCGAGGTAGGGGTCGTAATGCCGCTTTCGATCAAAGCTGATGCAGTCAGAATCTTCTCAGTCGAGCCAGGCTCAACAACCTGGGAAATAGCGCGTGGGCTTGTATCCTGCTCGTTCTTAACTTTCTCGGCGCCGGGATCCATCATCGTAGAATCGGCCATCGCCAAAATCGAGGCATCCCGCACATCCATAACGATAACGGTGCCCCATTCCGCTTTGAGCTCGTCCACACGCGCTTTGACAATCTGCTGCGCGAAATACTGGATGTCCTGGTTAATGGTCAAACGTACGTTCTTCCCATTTTCTACATCGGTCGCCTCTTCTTTAGTAACAGGAATACGCACACCATCGGCACTAATTTCGTAGGTACGCTGACCGTCCACGCCCGCAAGATCTTTTTCAAAGACGCGCTCAATACCTACAGATAAATTCTTCTTGATCGTCTCGTTCTCGTTACCGGTTGCCTCATCAACAATGCGGTAACGGCCCACAACTGAGCCGCCCACGGGTCCGTTTGGGTACAGACGCTCAGAGATGGCTTCCCCATAAAGGAACGGGGCTCCTAGAGCATCAATACGGCGAAATATCTCAGGGGTGACATTTGATTTCACGACGGCATATTTTGAGTCTCCGTCAAGCTTAGACTTGATAAACTCGTCGGTAATCGTAGGGTCAACGGTATGCAGAATGTCGGTTAGCTCATACACCAACTGTTCTGGAGTGATTTCACTCTTAGTATCGCGGTCATTATCGTAGCGCTTATACGAAGCAACAATAGTCTGATCCGCAATGATGTTGTACCGCTGCACGCTTCGAGCAAGCACCACTCCGTTAATATCGAGAATCTGACCTCGAACCGCTGGAACAGTCTGAGAGCGCATGCGTTTCTCACGCGATTTCTCGGCAGTATGCTGTGGATCAAACCCCTGTAGATAGAGAAGCCGTGCACCCACGGCGGCCAAGCCGCCAGTAGCCAAAGCACCCACTACAAACCCGCGACGCCCAAGCTGTTGAGGCTCGGGCGGCACGGGCGCATTCTCATGAAAGCTCAAAGGTGTCCTTTCAAACTCTTAAACAGTTCGTTCCAGTCTCCACCAATATACTATCGTTGAGATGCTGAAGGGTTAGTGGATGCCGAGGGTTTTGCAGACGCCGACGATGAAGCAGACGCACTCGAAGCCGGTTGCTGTTTATCCGCCGATGCAGACGGTGCTGCACTCGGTGTTGCAGATGTCGAAGCGCGGCTCCCCTGACTGGGAACGGCGGGGGCATCCACGAGGTTGCGAGCGCCCGGGGCATCATCTTTAGGCTTCGCTACAGGAGTAGCCGTGCCGTTAATCTGCCCGCTGTTGATATCCAAAGTTGCCGGAATATCCGTCGCATGCATACCCAGTGAGCTTGCACGGTTCGCCAAGTTTTGCGGGGCCTGTTGGTACCCAATTTCTTGTTGCAGGGCTTGGTTCTCTTGGGTCAGTGTTTGCTCTTGGGTACGCAAGTCCACAAGGTCGTATTGACGGGTTGCGATCAAGATATTGAGCATCAAGATAAAGACCAAGGTCAACGGGATAGCAACAAATACACCCACCAACGCCACAGGACTCCAGCTTCGCGGACGTACCAGTGACAGGGCAAGCGGTACACGACGAGTCTCCCGAGCCTGAGCTTTTACTCGTGAGCTCTTAGCCGCAATCGAACGAGCTGGGTATGCAGATTTCGCCGGGTATCCGATAGTACGCGGATGCTGAGCACCGCCAGTGCGCGGACCAGCGTATGCGGTTACATGTTCCGACAACCGGTTCTGCGCACGATGAGCAATTCGAGCGTGCGTATCAGAAGTTACAGAAGTACGTGGAACCTGGATTTGAGAAACACGGCTTTTCACATTTGACGCAGGTTTATTCCGCCCCGGTACACCCCGGCGCGTTGGGTGTTTTTGAGCAGGTTTATGCTCAGGGATAATACGCAAATTAGCGTTCCGAGTTCCCCTGCGCTGAGTGGCAGTGCGGGGCGTCTCCTCTACGCCGGTTACAGTCGGCGCTTCGGGAGTGGTAACGCTCGGAGAGTGTTGCGGAGGGGTCATATCCTGCTCTTTCAAGTCTGTATCTGTTGTTATGCTAATTAGGTAGATGTGCCGGGAGAGTTAAATTAAGCTGTCTTAGAGATGTCAGCTGGATACTTTGATTTTTTCTCCGGCACGCAGTTTAGCGCTTGCTGCACGCGGGTTTTCGGCGATTTCAGCCTCTGTAGGCGGCTCTGCACCGCGGGTGATAACTCTTATCGTCGGCTGATGTTCGTCAAGCTCCACGGGAAAGCCTTTAGGGGCCTTCGACGTAGCAGCCTCGGTCAAAGCACGTTTGACGATTTTGTCTTCAAGGCTGTGATAGCTCATAGCGACAAAACGACCGCCGAGTCTCAGAGCATCCAAAGCCGCAGGAACCGCCCGTTCAAGAGCTTCTAGCTCATGATTAACCTCGATACGCAAAGCCTGGAAAGTTCTCTTAGCCGGATGACCGCCCTTGCGCTGTGCTGCAGCGGGTACAGCCTTCTGAATGGCAGCTACCAGTTCCCCAGTCGTGGTGAAGGGTGTGTGCCTTCGCTGTTCCACAATATGCTGGGCAATACGGGCAGCGAATTTCTCTTCACCCCAGTTTTTGATGATGCGACGCAGCTGATTCTCGCTGTACTCATTGACAACGATGCGGGCAGTTAGCTCATCATCACCGTTCATGCGCATGTCCAAAGGTGCATCATAGGAATACGCGAACCCACGGGAACGTTCGTCCAGCTGCATCGAAGACACGCCTAGATCTAGAAGAACGCCATCTACAGAGGTGACTCCCGCCGCAGACATCGCATCTTCTATATGGTCATATACGGTGTGCACAGGCACGAAGCGATCTCCAAAACGCGCCAGACGTTCGGCAGCAATAGCATGCGCCTGTGCATCACGGTCTATGCCGATAACCGTTAGGTTGGAGAACCTTTCAAGCATTGCTTCTGTATGGCCCCCCATGCCCAAAGTCCCGTCAATGACAACCGCATCCTGGCGCGAAATAGCGGGTTCCAACAGCTCCAGGCAACGATCGAGCATAACCGGAACATGGCGTTCCTGTGCCTGTCGTTGTGAAAGCTGCCCCAAAAGCCCTTCCCGATATCCAGGGTCGCCAGATACAGCATTGGGGGATGTCGAAACATCGTGCATTGGGGCAACCACGCCGGTAAGTGAGTGAGACTCGGCGTTCATGATGCTCCTTCCCATAGCTCTAGCGGTCGTTCACAGCGGATCACAGGTTACGTTTGGGGCAACAAAACTGTGTGGTGACATAGTCATTACAGAATCGGGGCGAAAGGATCTTCGTCCAACGACGCAAATTCTGCTTCTGTCTGTGCCATATATTCTTCCCATGCTTTGGAGTCCCAGATTTCCGCACGGCTTCCTGAACCAATCACAGTCAGCTCTTGCGACAGACCTGCATACTCACGCAGCACAGGCGGGATTGTTACACGTCCCTGCTTATCAGGCACCTCATCAGAAGCTCCCGAAAGGAACATGCGCATAAAGTCACGTGCTTGCCGCCCAGGAAGCGGAGAGCTTCGCATCGTTTCGTGGATACGCTCAAACTCGGCGACAGGAAACACGTATAGGCAGCGTTCCTGACCGCGTGTTAGCACGAGACCAGCTGATAGCTCATCGCGAAATTTCGCTGGCAGGATGATGCGCCCCTTGGTGTCCAGGCGGGGTGTATATGTTCCAAGAAACATGCGGCACCCCTTTCCTGACAAGCGGAATACCCGCGACTCCAATTAGGCATGTCTACCCCTGAAACTATCTTCCCCTCCACTTTACTCCATTTTGCTCCACTATTCCTACCTCATGAGGATTTTTCTCAGAAAGAACACAGCTTTTCCTTAGTTTTAAGCGCCAAAGAGGGCGAGTGGTTTATCAAAAACCACTCGCCCTCTCGGACGTTTCTTTAAACTTATTAGTAAAATTTAAATCATCAAAAGTTAGTTTTCACCACGGTTACGATCGTCCCAACGCTCTTCGAGGCGAGACATGAACTTCGACTGCTTTGTAGATTTTTCAGAAGAACCCGCACCTTCCTGGCGAGCTTGGGTTGCTCCCTGCGCCTTGTCTCCTAAGAACGAATCCACCGGAGTCTTCTTACTTGTTGTCGCCAAATAAACACCACCGGCAGCAATAATAAATCCAATAATGCCCAGCCATATCATCTTTGAGGCAACGGCACCGATAATAATACCCAACCCAGCTAACACACCCAAAATGCCGAGAGCCATGTGTCGGGCACTAAATACGGGAGCTGTATTACCCGTTGATGACATTGATGACGCAAAATGTGGATCCTCAGCGCTCATCAGTTCTTCGAGCTGGTCGAGAACCTTCTGTTCACGCTCAGAAAGTGCCATTTCATTCTCCTTGAACGAACCGGTGACATGAGTGCTTATTCGTCTATCCTAAACCTACAACACTCCGTTGCTTTTATACTACCCCGCAATCCTTTTTTAAGATACCTACCGCTCGCTCGCGTGAAAATTTTCTTCTCTAACCAAATATGGTCTTGTTTACACTCTTTATGGGAAGATTCACCTCAGGACAGATTTTTCTACCCCAGATCCTTCGATTCCCTCCACTTTTTACTCCCCTATACTCCAGAGCGCTCCCCTAAGAAGTTTTCTGTTTTTCTGGGCTGCTCTTGTGAATATATGAAAGATCAGAAGCACTAGAAACAGCTGCATCAGTAAACTTCTGACGGATACTATCGAGAGCATGTTCCACTGCGCTCCAGTCAGGAGCATTGCGGATTCCATTCCAAGCACCGACCCTGAACCTATCATCACCCACAGTATCTTCAAGATGTTTAGAACCTGCCTCTAAATCTAACAGTATTGCATCGTCGAAGAGTGGATACTGCACTCCGAGCTCACTACGTTCAAGTTTTTCGGCGCGAACACCAATGAGGCGAATAGCGCGTGTCGCATACTCCTGAGACTGCTCAGCAGAAAAGGCCAAAAGCCCCATCCCGCGCAGTGCAGCATGAGATGCCCGATAAATTTCCATACCTGAATCGCAAGAAACTGACAACGGCACAGATTTCGTGTGAGTCTCAAATCCTTCATACCGAATTTTGAGGCTGAGAGAACCTGCCAGCTTACGTGCACGGCGCAAACGTATACCCACTTTAAACGAAAGCGAGCGCAAAGCATCTGTAATCTCATACCCCGACGTAGTATCAGTCCCGAATGTGTGCTCAGCGCCTATACTTTTCTCTTCACGATAGGGCACAACATCACGGCTATCGAGCCCACGAGATGTAGCCCAAAGGTGTTCTCCAGCAGCTCGTCCGAACCGTGCACGCAACCAGCTTATGTCGAGTTCGCGTAAACCAGCAATTGTTGTAATACCGTATTTACCGAGGGCTGCAGTACTTTTAGACCCTACACCCCAGAGTTTTGAGACAGGAAGTGGATCTAAAAACTCACGGACTTTTGCGGGAGGAACCACCCATAGCCCGTTAGGTTTACTACCGGTCGAAGCCATCTTGGCAATAAGTTTATTGACGGAAATGCCTGCCGAGCTTGGCAGATGAAGTTCCTCCGCAATTCGTGAACGCACACGCTGAGCGATATCTACAGGACTCATTCCATGGATAACTGCACCCGTGAGATCCACAAAAGCTTCGTCCACGCTTACCTGTTCTACCAACGGGCTTTCTGCACGCAAAATATCCATAACAGCCTGCGAATAATACCTATAGTTACCACGAAGAGGCATGACCACAGCAGCAGGACATAGAGAAAGAGCTCGTGAAAGGGGCATACCAGAACGAACTCCATATATGCGAGCCTCATACGAGGAAGAACACACCACGGCGCGAAGCCCCTGTGGAGCAACGATGATAGGTACACCCTGTAATTCGGGGCTCTCCAGAAGCTCCACATTAACGAAAAAAGCGTCCATATCAAGATGCATAACAACGCGCCTCTGCTGTTGATTCATACCCCTCCTTCCCAATTCACAACATAATAGCATATATATTCTACAATTAGTACTTGTATTCTACATCATAGAAACCTCAGACCTCAGGAAGGTTATAATATTCGCAAATATCAACCGGTGCTTTACTCTAGAGGAGTATTCGCGCGCACTCCCCTAAGGAACACAAACATGACAGAACAGCCGAAACCTGAAAATCTCAGCGACGGCGTTAAGTCTGAGCAAGAAGCTTACCTACGCGCAGTCGAAGCTACTATGTCAGAATTTTTCGCACAACAACGCACTCTGCTGACCGCTATATCTCACGATGCGCTGCCCCTTCTTGAAGCTATCGAGTCGCTCTCTTCCGGAGGGAAACGTCTCCGGGCTCTTCTGAGCTATTGGGGATGGCGAGGTGCTGGAGGAGAGTCCATACTCGAAAGGTCGGCTCCTACCCCTATTATTCGAGCAGGGGCTGCCCTTGAGCTCTTTCAATCAGCGGCTCTTATTCACGACGATATTATCGATCGCTCTGATACACGCCGCGGAAAGCCCTCAGTACATAAAAAGTTTGAAACACAGCACATCCAGAACTCATGGGTGGGCGATACTTTCAACTACGGACTAACCGGTGGAATCATCGCGGGCGATCTGTGCCTTTCGTGGTCGGAACAGATGTTCTCATCCATCGGAGAAGGTGCTTTATCCGGCACCGAAGCGCGAAATATCTTCGATACTATGCGTACCGAAGTTATGGCTGGCCAATACCTTGATGTGCTTTCCGAAGTTATTCCAGCAGAGACTCCTGAGAACGCCCTCGCTCGTGCTCACCGTGTTATTCAATACAAATCCGCAAAGTACTCCTGCGAGCACCCACTCGTCTTAGGAGGGGCTTTAGCACTCACCGCAATCGCGCATCAAGACCACCCGATTCTTGGGAAATATCGTGCTTTCGGACTTCCGCTGGGAGAAGGATTTCAGCTTCGTGATGATGAACTTGGTGTCTTTGGAAAACCTAGCGCCACAGGCAAACCCGCCGGAGATGATATTCGTGAGGGAAAACGCACCGTTCTCATAGCGCTAACAACACAAAATATCTCTGCTGAAGACCGCAGGATGCTTGAAGGCGCCTTAGGGAACCCGGAACTCACGAACCAGCAAATCTCTAAAATCCGAGAGCTTATGATAGGCTCTGGGGCTCTAGAGCATGTCGAAGAGCTTATCGCTCAGAAGTCAGAAGCTGTAGATACTGCTCTTCATGCGCTGCCGGTATCCGAGCCGATACGCTGCGCGCTCAGCGCTATAGCGGCTAAGGCGCTGCACCGTAAAGCTTAGTAGAGAATGGTGATGCGGCGCGTCCAAGCTGTTAGATGCGCCGCATAACTATATATTTTTCGGGTACCGTTGGAACTCGATCTTGATAAAACTCTTCTTAGTTTTGTTTTACCAGGCAAGCGCCTGTGCGCGACGGCGGATCTCTGTCTTGCGTCCGTCTTTCAAAGCATCAATAGGGCGCCCAGGAAGAGAGTCATCATCCGTGTATAGCCAGACGATTGCTTCTTCATCGCTGAACCCTGAGTCTTTGAGTACGACTAGAGTTCCCTTTAAAGATTCCAAGACGCGGTTCCCGTTCAAAAAGAGTGCGGGGACTTTACGCACGTTGGTTTCGGGATCGCGCAAGGCTATCAAAGACCCGTCAGAAAGAAGATTATGTATGCGAGTGATCTTCAGATCGAGGATCTCAGAGATCTCTGGAATAGTGACCCACTCGCCTACAAGGGCAAAGGTCTGAGCAATATTTTCGTTAGTCACCCTTTAAGAGTGCCAGAGAGCCTAATCAATTACCACTTATTCCGTACCGCAAGCTGGTGTGTTGCAAGTAGCGTGCTCATCTAGCCTACGACTAAATCACAGGTATACACCTTTCCTGAAAATCTGCTGAGGGTTAGGTTCCGACATGACAAATAGGGTCGCATCATTCAAATGCATCGCCTAAAATTTTTATCACTATGAGTCATACTCCACAGCCTAATTCCGGTTCCTCTGTGCCCGGTCCTGCTCCCCAAACGAATCATAAGCAGCCGCTGCGGTTAACCGGTCAAGTGCTCGAAAAGCACTACCTCATGGGACGAATGATAGCCCGCGGAGGCATGAGTGAAGTCTATTACGCTTCTGACTTGTGGTCGAATAATCCCGTAGCTATTAAAGTTCTTACGCCCGAACTTGCCGAACAAGCGGAGAACAGGCAAAAATTCCATCGTGAGGAAAGCTCTCTGCGTAAAATTGGCGGGGGTCACACAGTAGGTGTGTTGTCTTCAGGTACCGAGTATCTTCAGGGGCAGCGCATTATGTATATCGCTTTGGAGTACGTTTATGGGTGTACGCTCAGCCAGCTCCTTCGCTCTCGCCAAGCGCTGTCTATGGGGGAAGGTCTTGAAATTTTGCTTCCCGTTGTTGAGGGGCTTTCAGAGGTGCATGCGCATCGGTATGTTCACCTCGATATGAAGCCGGGGAATATTCTTTTAGATACTCAGCGGCGCATTAAGTTAGCAGATTTTGGTCTTACGCGCCGCAATGACCAATATGACTCTGGGGTTCTTATGGGTACCCCCGCCTATGTGGCGCCTGAAATTTTAGACCCACAAGGACGTGTTGGTGCTCCAGCGGATATTTTTGCGCTGGGCGTTATGATGTACCGTATTTTCTCCGGTCGTTTACCGTTTACCGGTTTACACAACGATCAACAGGTTCTCTACCACAACGCCAACATTGAGATGCCTCCAATTACGGAAGTAGCTCCGGGAATCGACCCCGATATAGCGGGGATTATCAGGTGGTGCACACGTAAACAAGCGGATGCACGCCCCGAGGACGCCACGGAACTTTTCACTGCTTTATCCGAGATAGCCCAGCGGATGAATCCTAAAGATCGTGCATGGCGTTCCCCGCATCTTGAACCTCCCGAGCTTGCGCTTTGGGATGAGGTGGGTGATATTGCTGAGCGCAGCGGCATGGCGCAAATGGTGCGTGATACTCCTATTAGCGCGTACGGCAGCGCGGTAGATTTGATTCTCGACGTAGATGCAGAGAATTCGGTAATTGACGATTTTGGTGTCCCTCTCTCCCCTGCTGTCCATGAACAAGGGCATATCGGTATTGGTCCAGAACCATATGGTCCCGACGAGAGCCTAATATCTCCCCCATCTTCAACCCCTAGTGCACCAGCGAATCTCCATAACGCGCTACAACCAGAGCCATCGCCAGTACCACGATCAGAATCACCTTCCACTCAGCACGTTCCTCAGCAAGAAAAGTCTATGTCCAAAGAGCAGCTGGATGATGAATCGTTCTCTGCCTATGCAGATCCGCAACGAATATATGATCGCCGGAATTCAAGTGTTCCTGTCCAAGCAAACCAGGAGCAAAATTCCTCTCTAGACTCTGAACAAAGCTGGATGTCTCAAACGCAGGAGCGCGAACGTCGGCACATTCTTGATCCTCGATTCCCTACCGAGTCTCTTGCCGAGCCACCTTCAGCTACAGCGTGGAGCCTCGCCGCATTAGTGGTGGTCGTTCTCTTTATGGCGGCTGGTTTTACGGGCTGGATGCTCGCCACATCAGTGCTGCAGGCCGCCTGGTGGCAAGATTTTTCCAGGCTTTTCGGCGGATTATAGAGTAATCCTATATGCGAAGGTCGCATAGAAACTCTGTAAAGTTCTATGCGACCTTCAGCATAAAGCTAAAACTAGATTGCTTATCGGTTCCTGAGATACTCGGATACCAAGAACGCGATTTCAAGCGACTGCGAGTGATTCAGCCGGGGATCGCAAAGAGATTCATAACGATCAGCTAGGGCTTCTTCATCAATAGCGTCTGAGCCACCTAGGCATTCAGTAACGTCATCCCCGGTCATCTCAACGTGAATACCGCCAGGGAATGAGCCGAGAGCATCATGTACCTCGAAGAAACCGCGAACTTCATCGAGTACATCGTCAAAACGGCGGGTCTTATAGCCAGAAGGAACGGAAATTGTATTACCGTGCATAGGATCGGTTACCCAGATAACCTGTGCACCAGCAGCTTGTACCCCTGCGACGATAGGAGGCAGCTTCTCTCGAATATTCTTAGCCCCCATACGGGTAATAAAAGTGAGGCGACCGGGTTCACGATTCGGGTCGAGTTTATCGATAAGGGCCAGCGCATCTTCGGCGGTGGTTGTGGGACCAAGTTTTACGCCGATGGGGTTACGCACTTTAGAGAGGAAATCCACGTGCGCATCATCAATCCCACGAGTTCGCTCACCAATCCACAAGAAATGGGCTGAGGTGTCATAGGGCAAGTCGGTTCGTGAATCGATGCGGGTGAGGGACCTTTCATAGTCAAGGACTAAAGCCTCATGCCCCACATACATATCGGTAGTTTTGAGCGCATCAAAATCAACTCCACAGGCTTCCATGAATTTGAGGGCGCGGCCGATTTCATCAGCTGTTTGTTCGTATCGCTCATGCGCTGGGTTTGAAGTAAACCCGCGGTTCCATTGATGTACTGCGCGTAGATCTGCAAAGCCACCTTTTGTAAAAGCACGCACAAGGTTAAGGGTGGCGGAACTGGTGTGGTAGCCGCGCAGCATACGTTTAGGATCATGCTCACGAGCTTCAGGCGTGAACTCAAAACCGTTGACGGTTTCGCCCCGGAAGGAAGGCAAAGTAACATCGCCGCGTGTTTCCGTATCCGAGGAACGTGGCTTTGAGAACTGGCCAGCCATACGACCCATCTTCACCACAGGCATCGAAGCGCCGTAGGTAAGAACCGCCGCCATCTGGAGAAGAGTTTTGATGCGACCAGAGATTTTGTAGGCTGTGGCACCTTCAAAAGTTTCGGCACAGTCACCGCCCTGTAGCAAGAACGCACGTCCTTCGGCTACTTCCGCCAGCTGTTCGCGCATAGAATCTACCTCACCAGCAAAAACTAACGGGGGCAGAGAGCTCAGCTCGGCAACAGTTGCGTCAAAATCAGCGTGATTTGCCCATGTAGGCTGCTGATCTATATGCAGATTCCGCCAGGTATCCAACCCGTAATCTGCGCCAAGCTGGTGGTTATGGTTCGCGTTGCTCATGGGTGTGTACTCCAGAATTTCTGTATGGTTCAGCACGCTGACGCGGCGTTACAAGGATAAAGATTATTGTACCTTCCTAAAATGCCGTATCTGAGCATATGGCGCAGTCTTAGATAAGTTTATGGGCACTCTGCGCACAGACGGTTTACAGCCTGTTCGGCGGTTAAGCTGTCGGACGCCATGAGTTTTTTCACCGCATCCGCGTACACATCAACATATTCTTGCCCGCTAAGCTCACGAATAGCTACACCTACACGATCCGCAATCTCACGCTGTACGGAGAAAAGATGCGCTTCGTGACTTCTGCTGGAGAAATCTAGCGGCTTTCCAAAAATTGTACGAATCGTTATCTTTTGTCCGCGATTGTGCAGGTGCGGCCTGTTTGTTCCCAGCGGCTGCACCAGGTCCGTACCAATCTGCCCTACTGGTACGACGGAAACTCCAGATTCAAGGGCTAATCTTGCTACTCCAACTTTGGGACGGTAGCCACGCCCGTCAGGACTGCGGGTGCCTTCGGGATAGATCCCCAGTATGCCGCCTGATTCTAGCACCCGAAGGCCTCTGGCAAGAGATTCTTGACTTTTGACCCCACCGGAACGATCCATGGGAAGCTGACCCATGCTTGTAAAAAATTTAGCCATAGCGCGACCTTTGACACCGGATGTTGTGAAGTAATCACTTTTCGCCAAGAAATTAATAGGGCGATCGAGCGCAAGAGGTATAAAAACTGAATCGCAAAATGCTAGGTGGTTACTTGCAATAATGACCGGTCCCTGGGGTATGTTCTCAAGCCCGATAATCTCATGCCGATAGAGACTATGCAGAATGGGCGTACTAAGAAATTTGAGGGTGCTGTAGGCGAGGGTCATAGCTCTTCCGTCATAAAACAATAAATGCGGGATAGGCACGCGTACCCGTATATGACGGATGTGGTTAGCGAGCACATATCACGAGAGGACGGCAACAATGCGAAACCTCTACGTGATTAGATTGTAACGGTTTTAGCAGTACCGTGCCGAAATCCCCTCTTTCCCGACGCCGAGGTGACTTTTGTCTGATAGTTATCTGTGAATATTATCGTTTTCGCGCTCTTAGCGTAGCTCAGACGGTGTTATCCCAGAGCTGTAGGTAATAATTGACCACGAACCTATTTCAACTCTTGAACGGTTCCAAGTCTCAAAGTGAGAGTGTACTGTTGAAAGGATGCCATGAGTATTTTCGAGAATGCAGGTGAACCGTTTCGCCGCATCCGCCGTCAGGCACGTCAGCGTCGTGAGCTTGCCATCCAGCCCTCAACAATGCGTGTGCAAAACTCTTTAGAGTCGGAGTTCAACCACGATCCTATTTCCCATCCGGCTGACCGTGAACTCTATGAGGGTGATGTTGGCCTTCTCATCATTCATGGCTTCACAGGATCCCCGCACAGTATGCGACCTATAGCAGATCACTTTATTAAGCTCGGCTACCCTGTTGAGATGCCTCGTCTTGCTGGGCATGGCACACACTGGCGAGACATGGTGGCGACCGAGTATAAAGAGTGGGTTGATGGTGTCGAAGAAGGATATTGGAAACTCCTCAATGCAGGCTATCGGGTTATCGTAATCGGTATTTCTATGGGCGGGTGCATTGCTGCCAATTTAGCGGCTCGGCATGGTGTTCTAGGCATGGTGCTCATTAACCCCTATTTTGTGGATGTAAACCCCATGATGAAAGTGGCACACCGAGTTGCCCCTATATTTCCTTCGCTCAAGTCTGTGGGATCTGACATTGCCCGTCCTGGAGTTGATGAAGGTGCATATCCGCGAACTCCTACCGTTTCTGTACGGCAGCTTCACCTTTTGGGCCGAGAGACTCGTGAGCTGATACCCTTGCTACGAGCTCCGGTGCTTTATCTGCGTTCCCTCCACGATCATGTTGTCTCAGATAGTTCGCACCGCTATTTTCTGGAACACTGCTCAGCACCGGTAAACTTTAAATGGTTGACTCACAGTTACCATGTGCCGACTCTAGACTACGACGCGGAACTTGTCTTATCCGTGATACAAGATTTTGTCGTTGACTGTGAAGCATAATCCAAGCTACAGCGTTGAAAGGCCTTGTATGCAAATTGTCTCCGTACCCGCAGAAGCTATGGTAGATCCAGCGTTGAATCTCACCAGTATTGTGGAACGCCATGCCTCCGACACCTCAAATCCCGTGCTGTATCGGTGGCAGATGTCGCCGGGCAATTGGCAGAACATTCACGCACATCAGTTTCATGACATGGTGGTTTCTGTAGCCAAGGGACTCATTGCATATGGCGTTAAACCTGGCGATCGCGTAGGTATTATGAGCCGCACTCGCTTTGAGTGGGCCATAATAGATTTTGCTATCTGGTATGCCGGTGCCGTATCGGTCCCCGTCTATGAGACAAATGCGCCCGCGCAAGTTGCCTGGGCTTTATCACATTCTGAGGCACAAGCGATTTTTGTGGAGAACGATAAGCTGGCCCAGATTACTGATAAAGCGCATAAATTTCAGCCTCTCAGTATTAAGAACCGTTGGGTCATTGAAAATGGGGATTTGGATATGCTCATCAGAGCAGGTTTAGACGTCTCCGATGCCGAACTTGAAGCGGCCCGCACGCATGCTCATGCCGATTCGTTTGCAACCATCGTCTACACGTCCGGTACAACAGGTAAACCTAAGGGATGCGCACTCACGCACGGAAACTTTCTTAACTTGAGTCTTAACACGCGCATAGTGGAACCGGAAATCGCTAATCCGCGCAGTTCTTCCCTGATCTTCTTACCTTTAGCGCATGTTCTGGCAAGGTTTATTCAGATTCTTGCTTTGGATTCCGGAGTTGTTGTTGGACACTCCCCTACCATCAAGAATCTTGCGGCTGATCTGGATAGTTTTAAGCCCACTATGCTGCTGGTGGTACCGCGTGTCTTTGAAAAGATTTATGAGGGAGCATTGGCTAAGGCGGCTCGTGGCGGAACCATAAACGAAAATCTTTTTAAGCGAGCGGTTAAGGTCGCCATCGCTTGGTCTGAGGCTAAAGTTTCTGGACGACTCCCCCTCAAGTTGGCGGCACAATATGCACTCTACGATAAGCTAGTTTACACAAAATTGCGCGCCGCTATGGGCGGTAAATTACGTTACGCAGTCTGCGGAGGCGGGCCTCTCTCCCCACGGTTGAATCATTTCTACCATGCGGTAGGAGTCCGAGTGGTTGAGGGTTATGGTCTCACAGAAACATGTGCGCCAATTGCTGCCGGGCGCATCAGCAATTTTCAGATCGGGGCTATTGGTCCGCTCCTGCCAGGTTCTCAAGGCCGTCTTGCCGAAGATGGCGAGCTTGAACTGCGTGGAATCGGCGTGATGAAGGAATACTACAAAAATCCCGCTGAAAATGCCCAGTCTTTCACTGACGATGGATGGTTCAAGAGCGGTGATCTAGCCCGTTTCGATGATCAAGGGCTCCTCAAAATTGTGGGGCGCAAAAAAGAAATCATCGTGACGGCCGGGGGCAAGAATGTTATTCCCGGCACTGCAGAGAACCATCTACGAACTTCTCCCTTAGTATCTCAGGCTATGCTCGTGGGAGACCAGAAACCCTTTATTGCGGCTTTAGTTACTCTCGATCCCGATACTCTCCCCGATCAGCTTGAACATTTGGGGCTTCCGCGTTCCCTTTCCATGCCGGAGGCCGCTGTGCATCCTGCCGTGCGTGCCGCGATCCAGCGCATTATTGACGAGGCTAATCAACTGGTATCTCGCGCAGAAGCTATTCGCGAATTCCGCATTATGGGTAAGGATTTGACAGAGGCGGACGGCTATTTAACACCTTCTCAAAAGCTCAAACGGGCTAAGATTCTGCAGGATTTTTCTGCTTATGTGGATGACATCTATAGCCGTGTTTCAGAAAGCGCTAATAATAAACTCGAACGTCTGCAAAGCTACGCCGAGCAAGCTTCTGATAGGCTCCAAGAGTTCAAAACAGAGAAGACAGAAAAACTTCATGATCTAAAGGTCGAAGCGACTGAACGCCTTGAAGAGTTTAAAGGACAAGCGGCGGAAAAGTTATCTCAGCATCAGCCAGTCCGAGCCACACCTTCAGATGAAGAGCGTACATACCCTGATGGTAAAGAGCACGTGCGCGGAGATTTAGAAAACAACAAAAAGCTCCACGAATCTCTTCGGAAGAATCGTAGCTCTTGAACGCGAAAAGAGGCTAAAAGCTGTGGAGGCTCTCACCAAGATTGGTGAGAGCCTCCACAGCTTTATATATGAAAACTAGTTATCTACATCTAGCCCAAGAAGAGCATTTTCTATAACTTCAGTCAAAGCAGGGTGAATCCAATACTGACCACGGGCCATATCTTTCACACCCAATCCGAAGCTCATGGCTTGAATAAGCGGCTGAATCAGTACTGAGGCTTCTTCCCCTACAAGGTGGGCACCTAAAAGCTGTCCCGTGTCTTTACGGGCAATAAGTTTCGCCAGTCCCACGGAATCTTCCATAGCCCATCCATAAGCGGTATCGCCGTAGTTCTGGCTCTTCACTGTAACTTTGAAGCCCTCACGCTCTCCCAGCTTCCGAGCGTTCTCTTCCGAGAGCCCTACAGTTGCTATCTGCGGATTACTGAAAACCGCAGCAGGGACAAAACGATGATCGCTGGCAACGAAGCTATCGGGATGGCTAAGGTTATGTTGAACGGTCCGTGCCTCATGGTTTGCCACATGCTTGAGTTGGAACGGCGAGGAGACATCACCTAGCGCGAATACTCCAGGTACGGGAGAACCGTTATACAGTACGCGCTGGTATTTATCGGTTCCAATAAACCCGCGGCTATCGACGTCAAAGAAACTGGATGCTTTAAGAGTATCGCTATTGGAACGACGACCAGTTGCGGCAAGTACAATATCCGCAACAATCTCCTCTACCTGGCCGTCGTGTTCAATCACGACAGTAACGGTTCCATCACCATTCTCGCGTATCTCAACAAGAGAGCGTTCCAGGAGAATGTTCCACTGGTGAGATGCGGCTTCCACGAACCGGTCTACAACTTCTTTATCTACCTCACGGAGAATACGGTTAGAACGAACAACTTGATAAACCTGTGCCCCCAAAGCAGAGAATACATGCGAAAACTCGGCGGCGACAACCCCGCCGCCAAGCACCACAAGACGTTGAGGGAACTCTTCCAAACGCATAATCGTGTCGTTTGTATGGACCTGTGGTAAGTCAATACCGGGAACCGCAGGAAGAACCGCCCGCGAACCCGCAGCAATTACAACCTGGCGACCATAAAGTTTCTGCCCGGACTCTGTCTGCACCGTATGAGCATCAACAAAATGAGCGTATTCGGGGTAGTAATCCACATTAGGTAGACCAGCGCGCCAGTCACGCCCACCAGCAGAAATCTTATCGATGCGCTGAGGGAAAATACGATCGCGTATTTGTGCCCAGTTAATCGCAGTAATTTCAGCCTCAATACCTAACTTATTGAGCTCACGTGCTTTCTGCGCAGTAGTTGCCGGGTACACAAACATTTTCGTGGGGATGCACCCAACGTTCAGGCATGTTCCGCCGAAAGTACCGCCGTCTATAAGCGCTACTTTTTTGTTATCCCATTCCGGTCCTATCAGGGTGTTCCCCGATCCTGAGCCGATGACGATAAGGTCGTACTGTGCTACGCCATCAATAATTTCGAGCTCTTTGATACTCATAGTCCCTCACATGTAATAAAAATTACTAAGTCTTGATACGTACGTTACAACGCTATACCCCGGGTTTTATTCCGGGGACAGGACATCCGTCTCTAGGCTCTACAGTGCTGCCATGAGTCCGGCAAGCAGACGTGTAAATCGTATGGAGGGCTCCACAGCTTCTTCGTCGGGCCAGAAGTGAATCGGATGTGCTGCCCCAAGAGCACGCTGAATAACAGCTTCCTCGTTGAACGTAGGCTCAGCAACAAGCTGCCCGAAGAGTGCCTTCAATTCTTCGTACCGATAGCTGTGCTCAGGATCGTCGGCACGTAATTTATTCACGACAACGGCAGCAGCCTCAACAGAACTATTCTCGTCCTTCTGGAACCTAACAATCGCACGGAGGGTACGCTCAGTACCCGCCACGGAGAAAAGTGAAGGCTCCGCAATCGAAAGCACTCGCTGACTTGCGCCCCATCCAGTTGCTGTAAGGGTCCCTAAAAACGGTGGGCAGTCGAGGAGGACTAGGTCGTATGTGCTCCCAGTATTTTCGATAAGGTTCTGCAACCGTTCGATGAAGGGCGCGGGCTCTTTCGTATCGAGAAGGGCCGAACGCGCCGAACCACGAGCTACATGAATTTCGCCGCCCTCTATAGGATTGCTCGTGAGCAGCGTAGGTGTACCCACCAGGTTATTCCAAGCTGACGGGCTCACAAGGCGGGTGAGCGCATCGGTGTCATGGGTAAGCAGGATAGAGGCAATGTCCGGGCACCCACCTTCTGCGGCAAGTCCGGTACTAGCATCCCCGTGGGGATCGAGATCTATGACAAGGGTTTTGAGCCCACCGTGCAACGCTGCTGATGCAAGACCTAACACAATGGAGGTCTTACCCACGCCACCTTTGAGGCTACTAACACTGACAATTCTAGGCATGGCGCTCCGAAGTTATAAGTTCAACAATTGAATGAGTGCACTCTTATTTTATCGAAATTACTTGCGTTCGATAACTCTCGATCGCAAGTTTTCCCAATAATCTTTACACTCGTGTATATCACGCATATGTGGTGCCACAGCGTATGTCTTTAAAACCACTCTACTAGAGTATTGAGGTTTTAGTGCACGTCAGGCTTTACGGGCGCGGCGTGCGGCAAGTTCGTCTTCCGCGTCCGATACCGTCTGCATCTCTTCACCAGGTTGCCCATTCAGATTCGCTTCAATCTCACGCCAGACTCGCCCAATAGCAATTCCGAAGACACCCTGGCCAGCCTGTACGAGATCAATAACTTCGCTCGGCGACGTACACTCATAAACGGTGGTTCCATCGCTCATCAGGGTGATTCCTGCAAGGTCCTCGATCCCCCGAGTATGAAGATGGTCAATAGAGGTACGAATCTGTTGTAAAGATACTCCGGTATCGAGAAGGCGCTTAACGATCTTGAGAACCAATACATCGCGAAAACTATAGAGCCGTTGAGTCCCAGACCCTGAGGCGGAGCGCACAGTAGGCACCACAAGCTCCGTACGAGCCCAGTAGTCAAGCTGCCGATAGCTAATCCCGGCAGCTTTCCTGGCAACAGACCCGCGGTACCCTAGGTTCTCGTCGACGATTGATACAGGATCTTTAAAAAGAACCCCCTGTTCACCACGCGGAGGCGGTTCCATCGGAAGAAGAACTTCAAACCCTTCTAGCTGCTCGGCTGTACCATGCATATCATGGTAAGCCTCAGAAGAACGAGATCCAGTTTTTGAGGTATTCCCTGGTGTGGTCTTGTCACCGACGCCGTATCGCGCCATTGGCAATACCTCCTTCTTATCCGATGTCCGTAGCCGAACGGGTTACTTCTGTTTGTTATCCTACCTTGTTACCCGTTCAAATGCACGGAAATACCGGGCACTAAGCTCCAGCAGTTTTTACACGTTTAGAGAGCAAATACATTACGGGATAAAAAGAGGAACCGCGCCTTCTGAAAGCTACGGCAGCCTTTATAGTTTAACCTATCTCTCCCTTTAGCATAAAACTTGCACATCTTCAGGGTGGGAGTTGAGCTTTAGTAGATTATTCTCCGCCCATACAACGTCTAAGCGCGCCTAGAATACGGTCATAGAAACAGGTAAACCTCACTCATATTGAGCACTATATCCGCAACAAACCATTAAAAATGGATGCGCAAAAGCGATCAAACTTTCACGCATCCAACACTGAGATTGAGTGATATTTTTCTTGGCAGGACTAGCCCCTACTTCGTAGACAGACGCAGAAGCCAGCGCAAGTTTCTAACTACATGCGCGCAGAAAGCCCTAGTTATACGTCGGCATTGCAGACTCTACAAGGGTTGCATGCAACTGCAGACAAAGTTTGCGAATCTTATCGGCTCGCTCTTGAGCCTGCGTCTGAGAAGCTGCGTCACGGCGCGAAGCTAAAGGAGCTACCGCGATCTCAACAAGAGAGATTTCACGGTCTGCTGCAGATTTGAAAGCTCTCAGATGACGGGGCTGAATGCCATGTCCCATAAGTTCAGCGCTAGCTCGGGCAATAAGCACATCATATTCAGTATATTTCGCATTTGCCTCGTCATCCAGAAGGCCGAAGTCAATAAGCTCACGAATAAGCTCAACGGGCGCACCCGAGTACTCTGCGAGTTCACGAATACTGTATGTACGCCCTTCCGCAACGTTGGTGGATCCCAAAACCTGGTCCAACATCTCGTCCGAAACGGGTGCAGGTACAGAGTTAATGGCGCGCCCCGCCTCAAGATCGTCAAGATGCTGACGAATAACCTTGAGCGGCATGTAGTAGTCGCGTTGCATCGTCAAGATATACCGCAGGCGCTCGATGTCGGTTTGGGAGTACTTTCGATACCCAGTATCGGTACGTTTGGGGTGGACCAAACCACGCTCCTCCAAAAAACGAATCTTAGAGGCGCTGATCCCCGGAAAATCAAGATCCAGTTGACTTAAAACCTGTCCTATAGTGCGGCTCTTAATATCTCGGGGGTCACGACTATCTTTGCCACGTTCAGCGCTCTCTACTAGAGCCTCTGCCCGAGCGAGATTGTCATCAATGCGGGAGTTCATAGTATTCCTTTGAGAAATTGTGCTCGTCAAAGTTACGCCGATGCGCAGACCGCCTCGGCGTGCTGCATAGTACCTAATCGGCTTCTTCGCAGACGGCGTTACTTGTTCTTTTGTATTGTGAGTGAGTGAGGTTCAGATAATTTATCACAAAATGATAAACACTGAACCTTTGAGTCAATCTTATAGTGTTCCGTCTCAGAATTCCATTAGAAAACCGCCGAATAACGGCATTTTCGATGCCGAAAGATTACAAAACTTTAACCATCAAGTAGTAAAACAATACCAATTCATCCAAAAACCCTTATTTTTCCACGCGATATATAAGTATAGGTATTGATAAATTTTTAGAATTATTTGTATTTATTTTTCGTCACATTTTACAAAATTATCCGGTGATTACCGTCTTTTTGGCGGTAATCACCGGATATATCTACGCCTAGGTACCAGTAATTAGTCCAACTCAGCCTGATAAGCCTCCGCTGAAAGAAGCTTTGCCACATCATCAGCATTTTCAGGACGAAGTTCGATAAGCCAGCCTTCGCCGTAAGGATCGGAGTTCACCTGTGCAGGGTCATCAGCCAGCGCCTCATTGACGGCGACAACCTCACCAGCAACTGGTGACAGAAGATCGGATACGGACTTCGTGGACTCAATCTCGCCAAAGCTACCCTCAGCATCGAGGGAGTCACCGACAGAGGGCAGGTCTACATAAACCACGTCACCCAGCGCATCCTGCGCGTGATCGGTAATACCGACGCGAACAGTACCTTCAGCCGAAAGGGGGGAAACCCACTCATGATCAGATGTGTACAGAAGTTCTGCGGGAACGTTGCTCATAGCAGCGATTTCCTTTCAGTGTGTTCTTGCTACGCACGGTTCTGTGCGAACCTCTCACGGTGTGGGATACGAGAGGCAATACACAAATTATCTCATAGATACGTAATGTTGAGCACGTTTTTTCCGAATCGTGTCATGGGTTCTTAGAAGCAATTTCTATAAGGTTGAAAACGTACCTCATTAAAACTTCACACTCTGAAAACCAGACAGAATATAGTGAGATGCCTCGCCTCTACGTATAGCAGAGACGAGGCATCTCATTCTATTTAGCCCAACTCAGGCTAGAACCTCACTTATCGAGAGGAGATAACACTCTCTGAGAAGGGGTTCGGGTTACCGAAGCGGTGTGCGGTAATCGAAACGGCCTGTTCACGCAGGAAGGGGAGCATCTCGATACGACCAGCCTCGGTCACGGGGTGGAAGTACACAGCAACATCGGGACGACCACCCAGGGCCGTGTACACGGACTTGACGTCATCACCGATGTAACGGATACGAGTACCTTCAAGCGGAGTACCAGCCAGAGCGCGAACCGGAGTCTTAGCGTTAGAAGCCAAGTATGTGCGCCATGCTTCATCGGACTCGACCAAGTACTTGATGCCTTTGTTTTCGAGAATACCGCGTACAGCGACCGGCAGATCCTTGCCCACAGACAGAGCCATCGGCGCACCCGCAGCCAAGCCAGCAAGAACCACACGAACAGCATCTGCCACAGAGGCGGATTCGTCAGCACGTACCAGAACCTGAGTGGGAACGTAACGCAGAATGTTACGCTCAACGCCAAGCTTCGAGGGATCGTAGCCGTAACCAAACTCGCTCTCCCAAGCTTCAGCATCCGAGGATGCCGAACGGGTCAGGAAGGCGAAATCTTCTGCGGTGCACAAATCGGCATTATCTGCTGTTGCCAGAACTTCACGTACAGCAACTGACTGAGGAACAGCGGTTGCGGTAGCCTCGGTGCGTTCCCAGTCGGACAGTGCAATGAGATAGCTAGGACCGCCTGCCTTGGTACCAGAACCAACAGTGGATTTCTTCCATCCGCCAAAGGGCTGACGGCGAACGATAGCGCCGGTAATACCACGGTTCACATAGACGTTACCTGCCTGCACCTTGGAGAGCCAGAGCTCAAGCTCCTCTGCATCCAGCGAATGCAGACCAGCGGTGAGGCCGTAATCCGGTGCGTTCTGAAGCTCAATAGCTTCTTCCAAAGTATCCGCGGTCATGATGCCCAGGATCGGACCAAAATACTCGGTCATATGGTACTCAGATCCAGGCTTAACACCTTCACGAACACCAGGGCTCCATAGGCGACCGGTATCGTCAAGTTCCTTAGGCTGAATGAGCCAGCGCTCCCCCGGCCCTAGAGTAGTCAAACCACGCAGAAGCTTCTCTTCAGGCTTCTGTGCAACAGGTCCCATCTGAGCTTCAATATCCTGCGGATGTGCCACGTGCAGAGAGTTGACGGAGTCAAGAAGCTGACGACGGAAACGCTCGGACTGTGCGGCAGCGCCTACCAAGATGACGGTAGAGCCTGCGGAGCACTTCTGACCTGCGTGTCCAAATGCCGAGTATACAACATCCTTGACAGCAAGATCGATGTCAGCGTTGGGGGTCACGATGATAGAGTTTTTACCGGAGGTCTCACCAAATAGCGGAAGATCATCGCGCCAGGAGCGGAAGAGCTCTGCCGTCTCGTAACCACCGGTGAGGATCAGACGATCAACCTCGGGGTGAGAGATCAAAACCTTGCCAGCCTCACGGTCAACAACCTTGACGAGCTTCAGAACGTCCTTGGGAACGCCTGCTTTCCACATGATCTCAGCAATCAGAGCACCAGTACGTGCAGTAATAGTTGCAGGCTTGAAGATAACAGCCGAACCTGCAGCCAGACCGGCAAGAACACCACCGGCGGGAATAGCCGTCGGGAAGTTCCACGGCGGAACAACCACGGTCAAATCAACCGACTGTACCTGAGCACCGTCAATCTTTTCCAAGTCTTCAGCAAGCATTGCGTAGTAGTAGGCAAAGTCGATAGCTTCAGAAACCTCGGTATCACCCTGATCCAGAGTCTTGCCAGCCTCAGCAGCCATAACTTCCAGAAGCTCGGCACGGTGCAGGGCGATTTCCTTACCAACGTTACGCAGTACAGCAGCACGCTCAGCGCCAGAGAGACGACCCCAAACCTTACCCGATGCTTCAGCATCAGCAACAAGCTGTTCAGCCTCAGCGGCAGAAGTTAGCTCGTTTTCCTTCAAAGTAGCAATACCGATTTGAGTGGTCTTGGAACGCTCAAGGATTGCTCGGCCCCACTCACGGTTGCCAGACAGCGATGGGTCGGTATCGGGTGTGTTCTCAAAACGACCTGCGGGTACGAAGACGTTATCTGCATTCTCAGTCTGACGGTTCTGATGGCGTTTGCCTTCCGGAACCTCATCAGTGACCGAGTTCAGTGAGCGCATAAAGCGGTCTTCTTCGCGCTTGAAGATTTCTTCGTCAGTTGCGAGATCAAAAATACCCGACATGAAGTTTTCGGAAGATGCATTCTCTTCTAGGCGACGAATCAGGTATGCAATAGCAACGTCGAATTCCTTGGGGTTCACCACGGGCACATACAGAAGCAGATGTCCCACACGACGGCGAATGATTTCTGCCTGCTGCTCGGCCATGCCGATCAGCATCTCGAACTCCACGCGATCCTTAACGCCGCGGTCTTCAGCCAAAAGCAACGCAAACGCAACGTCAAAGAGGTTGTGCCCGGCAACGCCTAGGCGGATGTTCTTCGCATGCTCGGGACGCAGTGCGTAATCGAGGATGCGCTTGTAGTTGGTGTCTGCAGCCTGCTTGGTGTCCCAGGTGGTAACAGGCCAACCATGCATAACACCTTCCACGATTTCCATGGAGAGGTTGGCGCCTTTAACCAGACGAACCTTGATGGAAGAACCGCCGTTAGCAACGCGCTCCGCTGCCCATGCCTGCAACCGCTGCATTGCGGCGAGAGTATCGGGCAGGTATGCCTGAAGCACGATGCCTGCTTCAAGATCCTTCAGATGAGGCTGATCCAGGATCTTGGTAAAGACCTCAATGGTCATATCGAGATCTTTGTACTCTTCCATGTCCAGGTTAATGAACTTCTTGGGGGAAGAGGATGCGGCCAGCTCATACAGCGGAGTCAAACGTCGAACTGCTTCTTCGACAACTTCGTCAAATGCCCAGTGCTGATGAGGACCAGAGACAGCAGATACCTTAATAGAAACATAATCAACGTCGTCACGAGCGAGCAGACGCTTAGTCTCAGAGAGACGATGCTCGGCTTCATTATCACCCAGCACTGCCTCACCCAGCAGGTTAACGTTCAAACGGTTACCACTCTTGGTAAGTTCTGCGATGGCATCTCCCAGTTTCTCTTCGGAAGCATCGACGATCAGGTGACCTACCATTTCGCGCAATACGCGACGCGCCACAGGAACGGTAGGCCACGACATCTTACCGGCCAGCTTACCGCCGAAGCCAACGGCGGACTTCATGTACCACGGCAAGAAGGAAGGAGCTAGACCAGAAATACGAGATAGGTTACGACCCGAAACGTTGTCGTCCTCAGGGCGAATGACGCCATCGACAAATCCAACGGTAAAGGGCAGACCCTTTGGGTCTTTCAAAACACCAGCCAGTTGCTTGGCAGCATAAGTTGGCTTAATGGACTGAGACTCAGTCACCCATTGACGAACGAGTGCACGAGCGTCCTGAGCCAATTTCTGGTAATGCTCAGATGCGAAAGGATGCGTCATCCTTGACTCCTAACTAACTACGGTGTGCTATAAGCACACGAAGCGTATTGATGTCTCTATTTCACCACAAAAGGGTATTGAATACCTCATTAGAAAAACTGAATGTTTTTGCCAATAATATTTTAGAATATCTAAATATTTTTGACGGCCGCAAATCCCCACTAACCCCCATGAAATAGGCGGAAGGGCCTGAGCGCACTACAAGCCAAACAACTACCATCCAACCCCACCTCATCCAACATTCAACAAGCACTTTAAACCTTAAAGATTTACGGCTTTAAACCAGACTTGTTTGCAATCAAAATACAGTACTTAGTACTGGACAAAACGAACAGAGTTCATTTATTACAAGAGAATGACATCCCAAAATGTTTATGAAAACTTTATCGTTGCGTCCGTCGTTTCTGCGACACAGAAAGTACCTATTTCGATACCATGAAGAAAAGCTTAAGGTGGTTTAAGATACCGCATCAGGCAGCCTAGTACTCCGCAAAATGAGGGGCAGCAAGACCTATGCGAACAGCGCACCCTTATTCCACTAAACCAACCACGACCGCGCTAACTTAAGGAGACTTTATGTCTGTATCTGATATCCGGCGTATGCAAATGCTTCTGGAGATTCACGAACGCGGCACCATTATCGCTGCTGCGGATGCTCTCAGCTTGACCCCATCTGCTGTGTCACAGCAAATTGCAAACCTCGAAAAAGATACAGGTACAGCATTATTACAACGTGTTGGGCGGCGCGTTCAGCTCACGAACGCCGGTCTTGTCATGGTCGATAGTGCTCGTACTATACTGCGCGAGATAGACCGCATGCAGACAGCAGTAGCAAACCTTGCAGGAGAACCAGCAGGAACCGTGCGCTTGGCGATCTTCCAATCTGCTTCCTTTGCGCTTCTGCCCCGCGCTATCAAATACCTCGAAGAACATGCACCGCGTCTAATTCTGCACGTTCTACAGATCGACCCAGAGACGGGAACTTCACTCACTCGAAGCCGCGAGTACGACATGGTTCTTTCAGAGGCTTATCCGCATCATCCTATCCCCGAGTATCCAGACCTGCACTCTGAGCTTTTGGTAGAGGATCCCCTGAGTCTTATCGTTCCTGAAGATTCCAGCATCAAATCTCTCAAAGAAGCCAATGAATTGCCTTGGGTTCTTGAGATGGAGCAGAATACATCGCGCCAATGGGCTATCAATCAGTGCCGCACTGTAGGGTTCGAACCAGATATTCGGTACAGCGCAAACGACATGATCACTAATGCAAACTTGGTGCGTTCAGGATGCGCAACCACTATAGTGCCAGGATTCGTACTCTCAAGCCTATCTAACACAAAGGGTATTCGCACAGTAGATCTTCCGGGTAAGCCTTCACGCAAGATCTTTACCGCAGTGCGCACAGAGTCCGCGAAGAATCCGGCTCTAGTAATGGTTCGTGATGCGCTTCAGCATGCCGTTAAAGAAGCGTTCGGCTCATAACAAGAAACCTAAACACTATTTCTCCATCACGGCTCGGGCGAGTTTTTCGTCGAGCACCAGGTCTGTAATAGCGCCCGTACGCAGCGCCCCTCTTAGCGCTGCCGCACGGTGCGTTCCGGAGGCTACACATATACGACGAGGAATGCGGGAAAGCTCTTGAGGGCTGGGGCCGGATGCTCGGCGGTTAATCTCAAGGTCATTCCAGCTTCCGTCCTCCCGCAGAAGCACCGTACATATATCGCCAACCACTCCCTGCTCACGCAATAAGCGCTGTTCTGTCACATCAAAGTACCCACCTGAGTACACATGAGAGGGAATAGCCCCTCCGAAAGCGCCAATACCGAAAACTGCTACATCAACCTGGCTTTGCACCTGCAGTGTTGCTTGGATGCTCCGCTCGCGCCACATCGCAGCTTTGGTGTCGGCGAAATCAAAGAATGCGGGCACCGGAAAATGAATCATATAAGCATCGTAGGCGCTTACCATGCGCCCCAGTAGTGTACCTAAATATGGTATTCCAGAATGATGCGCATTACCTGCGCCATTCAGTTGCACCACGCTCACCCCCTCTAATGGTCGTTTAGGCAGATGCCGCGAGACCTCTGTGAGAGTTGCGCCCCAGGCCACCCCGATGCTTGTGCCGTTATCGACTAGCGAATCAAGAAGTTGCGCGGCAGAGCGCGCAACCTGGCTCATCCTAGCGATTGGGGTAGCATCCCGCTTGGTATTCACGAGAGTAACGCGAACTTTGTACCGCTCCCCCAACCGTTTTTCGAGCTCATGTCGGTTTCTATACGAGTCGTCGAGGCGAATCTGCACCATGCCTGTCTCGCGCGCATTTTTGAGTAAACGCGAGATAGTTGCACGCGATACCCCTAGGCGGGATGCAATGGTATCCATCGTGAGATTCTGGATGTAATACAGCTGCGCGACTTCATAGGTTTGGCTGAGTCGTTCGTTCATTCGTTCCTAACCTTAAGTGAAAATCCGTTCACTCCACTTGGTAATTATTTCACCACTAAGTTTTACTTGAGAGCAATACGTCCTCGGTTCGGCGTGTAGTCCGACCTCCATACTCACAAGAAGAAAGATACCTATGAGCTCTCAACAATTTGCGCAACTTTCGCACCTAACAGCAGAATCCCGTGCACGTGCCCTAGCTAAGATGAGCAGCGGTACTGAACTTGATGTTCTGGTAATTGGCGGCGGCATTACCGGTGCCGGTATTGCCCTCGATGCGGTGACTCGCGGCCTACGCACAGGTATTGTGGAGGCCGGAGACTGGGCTGCGGGCACCAGCGCTTGGTCCTCAAAACTCATTCACGGTGGCCTACGTTACCTCTATAACCTAGATTTCAAACTCGTAACCGAGGCTCTCAAGGAACGCGGTCTGTTGCTCGAAAAAATTGCACCTCATCTTGTGCACGCGCAGCCCTTTTTGTGGCCATTGAAGACGCCGGTCATTGAGCGTTCCTATTCCGCTATCGGCATTGGCATGTACGATGCTCTCGCATATTTCGGTTCGCGTGGTAAAAAGGGAGTTCCTTCGCAGCGTCACTTCACAAAAAAGGGCACCAAAACAGTCTTCCCAGATATCAAAGACTCCGCTTTTACCGGCGCTATTCAGTTCTACGATGCCCGTGTAGATGATGCCCGCTTGGTCGTTGATGTTGTTCGCACCGCCGGCGGTTATGGTGCCCTGGCTGCCTCACGTACCCAGGTGGTGGGTATTGATAAAGACACCTCTGGCAAGGTGGTAGGTGCGCGACTGGCCGATCTTGAAAGCGGACAGGAACTCACGGTCAAAGCCAAGCACATTATTAACGCCACCGGAGTCTGGACCGAAGAATCCGAATCTCTGGCTAACCCGGATGCTGGCCTTGAAGTGCTCGCTTCTAAGGGTATTCATATTGTGGTGCCGCGTGATCGCATCCACGCTACCAGCGGTATTTTCACGAAGACCGAAAAATCAGTGCTTTTCATTATCCCGTGGCAGCGCTACTGGATTATTGGTACGACCGATACCCCATATACCGAGGATCGCGAGCGCCCTGTAGCAACGCGTCAGGATATTGATTATGTGCTGGAGCAGGCGAATAAGCTGATTGCTAATCCACTGACCCACGACGACATCATCGGTACCTATTCGGGGCTGCGCCCCCTCTTGCAGCCGAAGGTTAAGGGTGATAGCGCACAGTCCACCAAGGTGTCTCGTGAGCATACTGTCACGGAGGTTGCCCCCGGTATGAGCGCCATTGCTGGCGGCAAGCTGACTACCTACCGCGTAATGGCGGCGGATGCGGTTGATTTTGCACTCGGTGATCGTGCACAGGAACGTCCGTCAGTGACAGAGACTATCGCGCTGGTGGGTGCCGAGGGATATCGCGCTATTGAGGCGGGCCGTGACCGTTACGCGCAACGCTATGGTTGGGATGAAGACCGTATTACCCATCTTCTGGAACGCTATGGCGCGCAGATTGAAGATCTTGGTGCGCTTATTGATGCTGATCCGGATCTTGGCAAACCTCTTAAACATGCACCGCAGTTCTTACGCGCCGATGTCGTGTTCGCTCTTCGCTACGAGGGTGCCCTGCACCTCGAGGATGTACTGGTTCGCCGCGTGCGTCTTGACCTTGAACAGCGTGATCGCGGGTTGGCTGCTGCCCCCGAAATCCTTGAGATTATGCGATCCGAGCTCAACTGGGATGATGCGAAGGTCGCGCGCGAACTTGCGCTCTACACCGAACGGGTAAAAGCTATTCGTGAGGCAGAGTCCACTTCTACCGATGCTGAGGCGTCTGCCAAGATTGTGGCTGTAGACCCGGTGGCTCCCCGCAGGAAGCTCAACGTGCAGCACCACTAAAACTTGTGCGAAGCTCAGAGTTTCGCTCAATACTGCCGCAGGATACGGCATTTATCGTTGCCGTATCCTGCATGGTATGCCTGTTTGATTTAGTATTTTTCCAGCAGGCACACCACCCATAATTTTTGGAATCCTACGATATGTTGTATTCCGTGGGATTCCTCCACCTCACAAACGCACCGTCATGGCGCATCCGCAATGGCGCGACCGGGCTACCCGGTAACGTGCCCTAGGGCGGATGTCTTGTACGGCGACGAAAGGAAAAATATGTCTCTCTTGGCTGCAAACATTCCCGTACAGGCGGTAAGCCTGCTGGTGGGAGATAATGGTGTTGCTACCCATCTTGGGCTTTTTGCTTCCGAGCTCTTTGGAACGTTCATTCTGATTCTTCTGGGCGCTGGCGTGGTCGCCGGTGTCTCACTCCCCAAATCATATGCGAAGGACGCCGGATGGGTTGTCATTACTTTTGCTTGGGGATTTGCGGTTTTTGCGGCCGTTTATCTTTCCGGGCCTTCGGGTGCGCATCTTAACCCGGCGGTTACCCTTGGCTTAGCGGCGGCCGGTAAAGATTTGGCCAAGGGTGTTCCAGCAACTCCGGAAAACATTGCGATCTATATTGTGGCGCAGATTCTTGGTGCTTTCCTAGGTGCTGTTGCCGCGTTCTTGGCCTATAAGAAGCACTTTGATGAAGAGCCCGGTAATCGTCTGGGTATCTTTGCGACCGGTCCCGCGATCAAGTCTTATGGTTGGAACCTGGTGACGGAGATTCTGGGTACATTCGTACTTGTTGGCTGGGTTGTTGCCTCCGGGCAGACTCCCTCTGGCTTGGGCCCGTTGGCCGTGGCCCTTATTGTGGTAGCTGTCGGCATGAGTCTAGGTGGACCTACCGGGTACGCTATCAACCCTGCGCGTGATCTTGGCCCTCGTATGGCCCATGCTGTTCTGCCTATTCGCGGTAAGGGCGGCTCGAACTGGGCATATTCTTGGGTTCCGATTCTGGGCCCCATCATCGGTGGCGTATTGGCTGGCTTGATTGTGCCTGCAGTCTTGGGATTCTAGAAACCACTACACGGTTTAAAGATATTTTGGTGAATGGACATCACCCATTATTCCTTGTTATGGCGCGGTCATGCGCCCCCCCCCCCAACCATTTAAGTGAGGTTACTCATGACTACTTCCTTGCATTCGGCAACTTTGGATGTTGAACGTAAATACATTATGTCTATCGACCAGGGCACCACCAGCTCCCGGGCTATCCTTTTCGATAAGGCTGGCAAGATCGTTTCTGTGGGTCAGCTTGAGCACGAGCAGATTTTCCCCAAGGCAGGCTGGGTTGAGCACAACCCCGCTGAGATTTGGGATAACGTGCGTAAAGCCGTTGCAATGGCGATGGCAAACGGTGAGGTAAACCATCACGAGATTGCCGCTGTGGGTATCACCAATCAGCGTGAGACCACGGTGGTGTGGGATAAGAACACTGGTGAGCCGGTTTATAACGCAATTGTCTGGCAGGACACCCGCACCCAAGACGTTGTTGATGAGCTCGCTGGCGATGACGGTGTGGGTAAGTACCACGATGTTGTGGGCCTGAATCTTTCAACCTACTTCTCAGGACCCAAGATTAAGTGGATTCTCGATAATGTTCCCGGAGCCCGTGAGCGTGCCGAACGCGGTGATCTGCTTTTCGGCAACACCGACAGCTGGGTGGTGTGGAACCTGACCGGCGGCGTTGATGGCGGCGTACATGTAACCGACGTGACGAATGCATCCCGCACGTTGCTCATGAACATTCGCACTCTTGAGTGGGATCCGCAGATCGCTGCAGATATGGGCATTCCCATGAGCATGCTCCCCGAAATCAAGTCTTCATCTGAGGTCTACGGCTATGGTCGCCCCACCGGTCTGATGCGCGGCACACCCATTGCCGGTATTCTGGGCGATCAGCAGGCGGCAACCTTCGGGCAGGCTTGTTTCGAGAAGGGCATGGCGAAGAACACCTACGGCACCGGTAACTTCATGCTGATGAACACCGGACATGAGCCCGTGTTCTCAGATAACGGCCTTCTTACGACCGTGGCGTATAAGATTGGGGATGCCGACCCCGTTTATGCCCTAGAGGGTTCGGTCGCGATGAGCGGTTCGCTAATTCAGTGGCTCCGCGATAACCTGGGCATGCTCACCAACGCCTCTGATTCCGAAGCACTAGCAACCTCGGTTGAGGATTCGGGTGGTTGCTATGTGGTTCCTGCATTCTCGGGCCTGTTTGCACCGCACTGGCGTTCAGATGCGCGCGGTGTGATCGTGGGCTTAACCCGCTATGTAAACAAGGCGCATATTGTGCGCGCGGCGTTGGAGGCAACCGCTTTCCAGACCCGCGAGGTGTTGGACGCGATGAACGCCGATTCCGGTGTGAAGCTTTCCGAGCTGCGTGTGGATGGCGGTATGACCGCAAACGAGTTCCTGATGCAGTTCCAGGCAGATATTCTGGGGGTTCCGGTGATTCGTCCGAAGGTTATTGAGACTACTGCGTTGGGTGCCGCCTACGCAGCCGGTATTGCGGTCGGTTTCTGGGACGGCGAGAAAGATGTTGTCGAAAACTGGGCTGAGGATAAGCGGTGGCTGCCTGCCATGGAGCAGTCCGAGGTAGACCGCCAGTACCGCCTCTGGAAGAAAGCCGTGGTACGTACCCTCGATTGGGTGGATGAGGACGTACCGACTTCCTAAGAATTTTCTTCGTACATAAAGTCCGCGCTCTTTTACGTAAAACGCACAGCATCGCTGTTCGAGACATGCAAAAGAGTGCGGGTTTTATATTTTTACTGCATCCCGTACATTTCGCCGCATATCGTACGCTTCTACCCTACGAAATTGCAGGAAAATGTACGGGGTAATTACAGCACGTGTCTATATCAGGTATGAGAACAACCCTAGTTACCAGCAATGGCAGGCCAGTAGGTTTGCCATCCTCCCGCGGTTCGGGCCGCTTTTCCTGCTTGGACGATTAGCCCATGTAACAGTGCATACTCTTCAACGCTCAATGCTTCAGAACGGATGCGTTCATCGCACGCTTTACGTGCTTGCGCATAGGTGGTGTAATCTCCCCATCCAGCCGCTGCGAGAAGCCTGCGTGCATAAGCATCGTAAATAAACACGCCTCGGTGGTAGGCATACAGCAAAATATCGTCAGCGGTTTCCTCGCCTACGCCCTTCACCCCAAGCAGCGATGCTCTCAACTGTGTATCACTCATAGATTCAGCAAGGGTATCGGTAGTGAGGAACCAATCGGTGATGGTTTGCAGATAGATGGTTTTAGTGCGCCAATATCCTGAGGGTCGGATCGCTTCTTGTACCACAGCCGAATCAGCTGCAGCGAGTGTTTCAGGAGTGAGGAGGTTGAGGGTACGCAGGTTTGCCAATGCAGTTTCGGTGTTCGTCCACGTGGTGTTTTGCACCAATACTGCGCCTACCAGGATCTCGAATTTTGTTTCGGCTGGCCACCACACGCCCACATCAGGAATCGCGCGCTGGAGCACCGTCATCATCTGGCGCATCGATTCCATCACAGACCCTTCCAATAGGTTTTCGCGTCATCGCACAGTGCACCTGAAATCATGACAGAGTTCAACTCCGGCACCATCGCACTTGATATTGATGATTATCCTAGACGCTGGCAATTTGGGAAGCAGAGTCCCCTATACATTCACAAACTATGCTGTCGAGTAGTTAAGCCACCGGATATAAGGTATACCGTTCGGATTTTAAGAGACAAATCTAGCCATCCAAGTACGAAGCATAGGAATTTCGTTTGGGGCAACGGTCGCGATAATACGTTCACAATCTGCGCTGGTTAAAGCTAAATAATCTTCTGGGACATGATATGCATCTCTGAGTTCTCCTGCGTACACACCTGGGAAACCACCGCCCATCAGAAAAGGTGGCCCATTATCGCCAATAAGCACGTGATCAGGATCAGTGTCTAACCTGGTCAACGCACGGTCATGGAACTCATACCCACCAATAACAACGGTCTCTTGGCTGGTTTCAAACTGTATATCTACATAATAAACCGGAGCAAAAAATAACCGTTTATGTTTACGAGCATGAGGACTGATGCTCACGCGCACTGTGGAAAGCCGAAGAACCGGCACGCTCTGAGAATAGTCTCTGGCTTCCTGCTCGCTAGAAAAACGTATGGGCATCTATGCACCCCCTTCGGCGCTGCGCATGTCTAGGGTATCAAACCTATCGAAAAAGCAGTCAGCGTCTCAGATGATTAGGTGATACGCCCAGAAGACAGAAATATCCCGTACATTTTCCTGCATCTTCGTAGGGTAAAAGCGTACGATGTTCAGGAAAGTGTACGGGATACGAGTCTATCATCGCAGGATTCGCAGGGTTAACTAGAGATGCCCTCAGGTTCTTCAAGCATCTCTGCACGTAGTTTTGCATCACGTTTACGTACACGACGAGCATTGTATTTATGCCCTACGGGGTAGAAAAAATAGAGTCCCACAAGCGTAAAGATAGAAATCATCATAATACTCGTGAATATTCCAGAGAAAACTCCAGCGCTACCCTTTTCTGCAATATCTTTTGCGATATTGTTCATGACCGATCCTGGCAGAGTCATTCCGCACAGAACGTAAAGACAAAATTGCCACCATTGGTAACGCACAAAATTTCTACGGAGAGCATAGGTAACAGCGGATTGCAATTCGGCATATCGCGTTCTGAGACTTTGCGACGCCTTCTGAATATCCCGGATGCGCCCCAGCGTCTTGGCTGCATCGAGAGCGGCCTCGTAAGAGACAAAAACAGGCTTACCTTCAAACTCGATTGCGTGCGCCTCAGCAGCGCGCAAAAACAGGCTGGTCTGCGCATCAGCCAGAGAGGAATCGTCCTGCCCCTGCCGTCGCTTATGCACGCTAACCGTCATGTTCTCAGCAGTATCGAATAACTTTGCGCGGGCCGATACGTAGTTAGGCTCTAGAGGATTCAAGTCAATGAGTTCCCCATACCGATCGATCGCAGTTGCAATATGTCCCAGATCGACGGCAATAGCTGCTTCAAGTTCTAGAGCTTCCTCATAGGTTACGGGAAACCCGGAATTGTATGCCAATCGTCGACGTGCTTGGATAACATTAAAATATGCGGTATTAAGTTCCCCTCTATACCGTTGAGCGCAAGCTAGTCCATATAAACCTACCGGGTCTTCAGGTACTAAAACGTTGAGTTTTTGCGCAGCGAAATAAAGATTTATGTCATCACTATCATCAAGATAGTCAAGAACTAAATTACGCCAGTAATCTAGGTTTGGCACCGAATGTACGGTATGCGCGCCCACAGTTTTTTGCGGGTAAGTCAAGGAAGTCATCTTTGGGTCCCGAATTATATGAGTGAAAGAGTGAGTGTGTAAGTTTTATTTTACCCAAAATAACTAAAAAATTTAAAAACAACTATGTATTTTATATCATATTTTTATATAGTAATATGCAATGTAAAGTTTTTCTATGTCATGTTTTCGCGGCAGAGTTTATGATTAAGGAAGTAAAAACGCAAAGGAGCTGTCATGAGCGAGAAGAAACCTAAAGCACCACAAGAGCCCATTAACACCACAACAAAGCGCTGGCACAGCCTCATCGACAGCCCAGTAGGACACCTTTATCTTGCAGCAAGCTCCAAAGCTCTTACCGGGCTTTGGTATGAAGAACAGACACATTTTCCTATACCAGACGAGCTCGGTGAGTTTATTCCAGACCCCTCGGCAATCGCTGCAAACAGCGAGCCAGCGCCTGCAGCAAGCATCCTTAAGCACACCACTCGCGAACTGCAAGAGTATTTCGCCGGCAAACGTACAACCTTCACAATTCCTTTAGCACCTGAGGGAACAGATTTTCAGCTCATGGTATGGGAATATTTATGTTCAGTCCCCTACGGATACACCACAACCTACGGAACCATTTCGCATGCCGTGGGGCCAGGCGCACCCGCACAGGCGGTCGGACAAGCTGTTGGGCACAATAAAATTTCAATCATCATCCCCTGTCATCGCGTTTTAGGGTCTAATGGCAAGCTCACCGGCTACGCAGGCGGGCTCGACCGCAAACAGTTCCTTCTAAACCTCGAAGAACCTGCAGAAATTCGCGAGGGTCGACTCTTTTAGGCTCTCGACTATTTTATCGAAATAATATTCTATAGTTGCCTTCCAGCTTAATTTCTATATACTACACTAGTACATATTTACGATACTAGGAGGTAGCCATGGCGTCAGATAATTCTGCGAACGCTGTCGCTTCTGGCAAAGTCGAAACGAGTGCAGACCGAAAATATCCTGCTTGGGTACGTCATGACCTTGAACGCGACTACTACGATAAGGAGTGGGGCATACCTATCACCCATGAAACCGGGATGCTTGAACGGGTGTGCCTCGAAGGATTCCAGGCAGGGCTTTCGTGGTATACGGTCTTAGTCAAAAGGCCAGTGTTTCGAGAAGTCTTTGCCGATTTTGTTCCTGAAAAACTTGCAGCCTTTACAGATGATGACGTTGAGCGATTGCTCCACGATAAACGTATTATTCGGAACAACCTCAAGATTCGCGCCACGGTCTCAAACGCACGACTAACTCTTAACCTACGCGAGCGTGCAGCTGCTGGAGACGAGTCATTAGCGGGATTTCACCTTCCAAACGGGTTATGGGTTGAACCTGGTTTACCCGCTTTTATCTGGTCTTTCCTTCCCGAAAGCACTATTACTCCGAAAACTCTTGAGGAGGTTCCTACGCAAAATGACGTCTCTGAAGCTATGTCGAAAGCATTCAAGAAGCTCGGAGGCAAATTTCTAGGTCCAACCAGCTGTTACGCCTTAATGTGTGCCATTGGTATGGTGGATGCGCACCTACTGGATTCACACCGGCGTGGATCATCAGGATTATTCACTCCCGAGGGAGAATTGCGCCGGGGCTCATAGGTACAAAGGTTTTTGTTAAAACGAAAAAGGTTCCTGCCCCGCCTACTGAAAGGCGAAAGCAGAAACCTCTATCATGTTGCTAGTTCGGTCTTATTTCGTGAAGCCCTGCGTTATGACACCATCGTGAAAAGCAGTACGAGAGATAGGATTGGCGGCACGCACTGAATCAGCGCGGGTTTACGCTTATCCGGTGAGGTCGCGAAGAGATAAATTCCCGCGACGGCCATCGAACCTAGACCGGCAAACATGAGGGCTATGCCAACTTGAGGAAGACCACCAACCCAGAACGCTAACAGGCCGGTTGCTGCAATCCAGGCCAGCATGAGATTATAGAGCCCTTGATTTGCAGCCATTTCTTTGGAGGCTTCGGCAAATTCTTCCGTAGTACCGAAAGTATTCCGGCCCCGAGGTTTAGTCCACAAGAAGGTCTCAAGAATCCAGATATACACGTGAATAGCGATGGACACGAATGCGAAGACCGTGACGACGCTTGCCAAGGTAGACATTGTTATTTCCTCTTTCTCGAAGGTAGTCGGTAAATCAAGCACCAATTCTACTATCTCATCGTCATAATCCGTAAGACAGCCAAGGCTCAAGGATAAACAAGAGGAACCTCCTCCCACTTACATACAGAATACGCCAGCTCATACCTCGTTCGAGGCACAAGACTGGCGCATTCGGGGGGGGGTATGTGCTAGTGGACGACGAGCGACAGCAGGTATACCCACACGCAGGTCAGCACCAGCAAAATAGCACTGTACTTGATCGCCATTGAGGTGATCTTCGACTCCTGCCCAGAGCTTTCCACGGCTGCGGCCGCAATAGCGATAGACTGCGGCGAGACGATCTTCGCCATCACACCGCCGGCGGTATTTGATGCCACCAGCAGGGTTGGGTTCACGCTGATCTGGTGAGCGGTAGTCGATTGCAGACCCGCGAAGAGAATATTGTTGTTAACCACCGAACCGGTCACAAACACACCGATCCAGCCGATAATCGGCGAGAAGAGTGGGAAGAACGTCCCTACCGTCGCAACGGCCAGTGCGATGGAAGAGATCATACCCGCATAGTTCATCACGTTAGCAACTGACATCACAAGGCAGATCATAATGATGGGCGTCTGTAGCTGTTTCCAAGCCCCGCCCAGCTCTTCGAAAGCGGCCTTCCAGCTGATAGAGGAGAACAGCACGGTAATAATAACAGCCACAAGGATAGCGGTACCCGAGGCTCCCAGAATATTCCAGGTGAAGACGGCTTTCACAGGGGTCGGGTTTTTAGCGATAGGAGCCACCTGCTCGATCGCCCCATGAATACCAGGAACATTGACAAGGATATTAGTGAAACCTAGGGGGCCATCGCTCTCCCCTGCTTTAGCTGCTTTAGCGAATACCGGTTTTAGGACCGTAGACCAGAGCAGAATTGCGACGGACAGGTAGATGAATGGGCTCCAAGCCTTGAATATTTCACCGGAGGTATGCTTGGTCTCGCCTTGTGCTTGCACTTCCTCCAGGGAGGGAGCGGTAGGCTCACGGAAAATATGCTTGGGTTGCCATGCGCGCATGATGAGAGCCAAAACGATCAATGATAGAAGCGGCGGAATAATATCAACCAGCTCAGGGTTTCCCAAGGTTAGTAGCAGAAGGGATTGTCCGCCAGAGTAAACGGCACCAACGATCAGAGCCACCAAGCCGGTTTCGCGTAACCCGCGTATCCCGTCTTGGATAACGACCATGAGCACTGGGATAAGCATCGCAAAAATCTGCAGCACAGGAACCATATTTGCCGATAATTCGGCCAGAGGAATACTGCCTTTTTCGGCGCCGGTGCTGACCGGAATACCGATAGCACCGTATGCACCGGATGAAACGTTAGCAACCAGCGCGAACATTGCGGCCTTGAGCGGGTTAAACCCGAGGCTGACCAGCAAAGCCGCACAAATTGCGATCGGAATACCAAACCCTGCCGCGCCTTCGAGAAATCCACCGAAGCAGAATGCGATCAGCAGCATCTGGATACGCTGGTCAGTGGAGATGGCCGAGATAGAGGAGCGAACAATGTCGAAGTGACCGGAACGCACTGTAATGCGGTATAGCCACACCGCCATGAGCACGATCCAGCCGATAGGCCATAGGCCAGCCAAGAAACCATAAAGGATTGAGCCCGCTCCAGCGCCTGGTGGCAGCCCAAATACGAAGATTCCGATACCGAGTGCGAGTGCGAGAGAAATAATCGCCGCTTTGATACCGCTGAGTTTGAGAATGGTTAGTCCAAGGAGGAAGAAGACAATGGGGATTACCGCTACTAGTGCTGAGAGCATAGTGGAATTGAGCGGGTCATATACCTGCTGCCACATGGTTTTTCCTTTCCGCGACATACGCGGTTCTTAGTGGTCACTGCGTACCGCTAATGTGGATTAACGTGGGTTCATGAACTTTTACCCAAGATCCACGGTTGCGATTCTGTGGTTTTTGGCTATGAAAGCCAGTGTGTGCGGATGTTGCTTCCACACTGCGCTACCAGTACCTCTTTGTAGTGTCAAGGAATTTACCTTGGCAGACCAGCTGTAGACACCTCATCCACTCCAAAATATACCACTATCGACAGAATAATTCGCAAGTATTCCCACTCAAAGACAGGAACATCATAGTTGTACTTTCACCTAAAGCGTATTCTTGCCTAGTGAAAGCCATAATACGCAAAGTATACGAATCGAGACAAAAAAACGATATTGATTCGCGAAATAATCTATCCAAGAAGGAGCTTGCAGCGACATCGCCCTCACAGATCTAAAGAATGTTCAGATGCGGTAAAAAAATACGAGAGTAGCAGCTCAATAACCAAGACGGGGATTACCCGTACCACGGCAGAGCTTAACAAAAAACGGCGTTGTAGACAGAAAACAGCGATATACGATAAACCCAATATAAAAACGCTCCAATCGATAGTTTTACCGATTAGAGCGTCTTCTGCGTCGGGTTGACAGGATTTGAACCTGCGACCCCTTGACCCCCAGTCAAGTGCGCTACCAAGCTGCGCCACAACCCGATGTACATCACACTATTATGTACCGTGTTTCCAGGAAATCCCTGCGAACACTCGAATAACTATACCCCAGGTTCTCACCCCGTGCAACTTAGAAAACGCGAAAATACTGGATTTTTCGCTGCCGCTCAATATATATTCCACGCAGACGACTAAGGGAACTTTGAGAACATAGTGTCTCTTCAGAATGCTTGGATTCCTGCCAAAGCCCTGCTTGCATATGGGCTACTGCGATGACAGTGTTAAAACACACTGACTCTTCACAGACGCTACAGATTTTTAGAGAGGGCATCATGAAAAACCTCATTATTTTCGATCATCCCTACACTGCCGAGGCTTGGCGTAATATCCCCCATCAGCGGTCTTTTTGCGCTGCCCTATGCAAGAATATAACCGATAAACTTGAGGCACGCGGCGACGAGGTCGATCTTCTTGATCTACATGCCGATGGTTTCGACCCGGTCATGCGAGCAGAAGATCTTGCTAACTGGCGTCGTGGTAATCCCATCACTAACCAGATAGCGGACTATCAGGCGCGTGTAAAATCCGCAGATCGCTTGATCTTTATCTTCCCTATCTGGTGGGATTCTATGCCCGCCATGACCAAGGGCTTTATCGATAAAGTCTACGCCAAAGATCTGCTGTACACACAGCCTAGCGAATACCGGCTTGTCACTACGCTGAATCACGATACCGAAATCGTTCTTGTAACCCCGCTCGGTATGCCCTTGCCCATATACAAATACATCATGCGAGCGCCCGCCGTCAGAATTTTCAAACAAAGTATTTTCCGGAAGACCGGGATCAAAAATTTCCGGTGGCTTCCTTATGCGCGGGTAGACAAAATGACAGCTGAGCAACGCGCCCAGTTACTCGCAAACGTACCGTTTTAGATGAGCGCGACGAATTAGCCAAGGGAAGCATAAGCACCCCACCAAAGATACAAAGGGTGGGGTAGTTATGCTCGTTCACGTTTGGGTAGCACGTTAGCGTTTGCGTGAGCCCTTGCCGCCCTTTTTCGCTTTGCTCCCCTGACGGTCCCCGAGAGAGCGGCGTTCGCGCACGCGCATCGAAATTTCGATCGGCGTACCCGTGAACTCAAAGGTTTCACGCAGGCGGCGCGTGATAAAACGCCGATACCCCGGGTCTAAAAACCCGGTTGTAAAGAGCACAAACTTCGGCGGGCGTGAAGACACCTGTGTACCGAACAGGATGCGCGGCTGCTTACCACCACGCAGCGGATGGGGATGCGCCGCCGCCAATTCACCTAAGAAAGCGTTCAGTCGCCCGGTTGGAATACGCGAATCCCAGGACTCCAGCGAGCGTTCCAGGGCGGGAACCAGCTTATCTTTATGCCAGCCGGTTTTTGCCGAGATATTCACGCGCGGAGCCCATTTCACATGTGCCAGGTCGCGGTCAATTTCGCGTTCAAGCATGTCGCGGCGTTCCTCATCGAGGGTATCCCATTTGTTGAAAGCCAGCACCATGGCGCGACCGGAGTCGATCGTGGTCTGAATGATGCGCACATCCTGCTCGCTCAGCGGTTCAGAAACATCCAGAAGTACGACTGCGACTTCGGAGCGTTCCAGGGCTGTCTGGGTGCGGAGTGAGGAATAAAATTCGGCGCCTTTCGCCATATGCTGGCGACGGCGAATGCCCGCCGTATCGATGAATCGCCACGGGTAGCCGCCCAACTCAATAACCTCATCAATAGGGTCGCGTGTAGTACCCGCGAGATCGTTCACGACGGCACGTTCGGAACCCGCTAGTTTGTTCAGCAGCGAGGATTTGCCCACATTGGGGCGGCCGATAAGTGCCACACGGCGCGGTCCGCCCGGTGCCTCCGGCTGCGCATACTGGGAGTGCTCGGGCATAACCTCTAGAAGCTCGTCGAGGGCATCCGCCAGGCCACGACCGTGCAAACCTGAAACAGGGAAGGGCTGTCCCATACCCAGCGACCACAGGCTGTAGATTTCCGGTTCCAGGTGGGAATCGTCGATCTTATTTGCCATCAGAATGATAGGCTTCTTGACACGGCGAAGCATACGCACGATCTGTTCGTCTGAGGCGGTAATTCCCACGCGTGCGTCCACAACGAGGATGACAACGTCGGCCTGCTCAACCGCGATCTCTGCCTGATCCGCTACCTGAGCATCAATACCGCGTGCGTCAGACTCCCAACCGCCGGTATCGACAAGGGTAAAGCGTTTGCCAACCCATTCGGCTTTATAGGAGACGCGGTCGCGAGTCACGCCCGGCTTATCTTCTACCACGGCTTCCCGACGCCCCAGAATGCGGTTAATAATGGTGGATTTTCCCACGTTGGGGCGCCCCACGATAGCTACTACAGGATCGGCGAATTGTTCGTCTTCTTCGTCAAAGTCGAAACCCCAAGCGCCAAGAAGGGCACGGTCTTCTTCATCAAGGTCATAGTCGTCGAGTCCTTCCAGAAGAGCCTGCGCACGCGCTTCTGCGGTTTCGTCGTCAATATCGGCTAAACGTTCGGTGAGGTCATCTTCTCCGCCGCCTAGGTATTTGTCTTCGTAGTCGTCGCGGGTAGCGTCGTTCTCAGCCATGCGCCGTCCTTTCTTCTGCGCGAACGCCAGCTTAAGGCTTGTCCTAGCAGCTTTAATTTCTCACTAGTATGTTCGCTGTCTTTCAAGTATTTTATGCGGTCTCGGTCCCTGCAGAGGCATCCTGTAATGCCTGTCGTTTCGCCTTCACCTGCGCGTTAACAGCGTTAATAACTGCTGATACGGTCTCGTTAAAATCCAGATCCGAGCTGTCTACCAAGGTTACACCGGGGGCGGCTTCCATAAAATTATTCACTTTAGAATCCTGGGTATCGCGTTCAGAGATCTGCTGCGTAAGGTCGCCGGACTCCCCTGATTTTTCGGTGTTCTCTAGTCCACGGCGTGCCATGCGCACCTCTTCCGATGCGGTTAGCAGTATGCGTGCATCCGCATCCGGTGCCACCACGGTTGTAATATCTCGCCCCTCCGCCACAATACCGTTGACCGCGTGGTTGATCGTCCAGCGTTGTAGCTCGATGAGGTATTCACGAACGGCAGGCACAGAGGCTACGGCAGAGACCGCACCAGATATTCGTTCAGTGCGGATTTCCTCGCGAATATCGGTGGTGCCCATCAAAATTTCTTCTTCTTTGATATTGGTTCCGAAGACGAGCGGCATCTCTTGCACAGCTTTCCCGATAGCGTCTTGGTCAGCAAGATCAATATCGAGTTGAAGTACACGATAGGTTGCGGCACGATACATAGCGCCTGTGTCTAGATACGCTAACCCAAAATGGCGTGCGACTTCTTTTGAGACCGATGATTTTCCAGAACCTGACGGTCCATCGATCGCGATCGTAAGTTTAGGGTTCTCATGCATAACATTACTTTCTGTCTGCGAGGGGTCCCGCATGTTGAGTGTCAAAATAATCTTGAATATCCAGGCTTACGGGGGGTAACTGCTGAAGAACGCCAGCTATTTTACGACTTTCCAGCCTCGTTCCGTGAGCCCGTCTACCAAATAGTCGTGTTTTGCCGGGTTTACCGAGACCTCAGCCATGCCGACGGGCGCGCCCGTGGAGTGCTCCAGCCGCAAATCTTCAAGGTTAACCCCTAAGTCACCAATATCTGCCAGCATCCGGGCCAAAGTTCCAGGCTCATCATCAACCAAAACGGTGAGGGTCGCAAAAGCCGTCGGAACTCCGCCGTGTTTACCGGGGATGCGCGCCACACCGGCGTTGCCTTCGCTCATCAGCTGCGCAAGATCAAGCCTGGCGCCCGATGCCAAAGGATCTTCCAATGTTTCAATCAGACGGTTTAAATCTTCTCGCACACCATAGAGGCTCTTCACGATAGGCGCTGCGTTCGCCGCAAAAATCTGCACCCAGAGTGCGGGATCGGAAGCAGCGATGCGAACCGTATCGCGAAGCCCTTGCCCCGCTAAACCAAGCGCATATAAGGGAGTTTCCTGCAGCCGAGTCGCTAGCAGGGAACTCATAGCCTGCGGCAGATGTGAAATCAACGCAACCGTTTCGTCGTGTTCTTCAGCGCTAAGAGTCGTCACGAAAGAGCCAAGCTCTACCGCAAGGGCGCGCACTAATCGCACGCACTCGATACGTGCATCGTCATGTTCGCAGATAATCCAGGGACGCGCCTGAAAAAGCTCCCCACGCGCCGCAACCGGGCCGGTTTTTTCACGCCCAGCCATCGGGTGCGAACCAACGTATCGTGAAGCATCAGCATCAGAGGCGAGTACCTGCTCTAAAGGCTGTACTTTAACGGAGGCAATGTCGGTCACGGTAGCGCCCGCATATCCGGGGCTAGGCGCATACTCCCGCAATGCCTGTATGCAAAGCTTTCCGGCTATATCCGGCGGAGAAGCCACAACTACCAGCTGCGGGGCGAAAGACTCACGCTCATCGGGCTCAAGGGTATCGAGCCGGGTTCCTGCCCCAATATCTTCGGCGACGGCTTCAACGGTGGGCGAAATATCCTGCAGATAAACTTCAAGCCCCGCAGCACGCAAACCTAGCCCGATAGATGCACCCAGTAGGCCAGCCCCTACCACGAGGACCGGTCCTTCCAGCATGGGGGTCATAGTTGTTTCTGTCATTACATCTCCACCGAAGCAAGCAGATGCCCAATTTCGACTTTGGAAAGATTACGAACAGTCCCCTGCTTCTGCGATCCGATACGAATGGGACCCATCTGCACACGAACAAGTTTCTCCACAGGGTACCCCACGGCTTCAAAGAGGCGGCGCACAATACGGTTCTTGCCCGAGTGAATGGTCACTTCAATCAGCACATGGCCGGGCGCCGAATCCACAAGTTTAAAGGAGTCCACCCTCGATACGCCGTCTTCAAGGCGAATACCTTTCTTCAGCTCAGCGCCAATACCTGATTCTACTGGACCGCGCACCTGCACCAGATACGTTTTGGGTACCTCATACGAAGGATGTGTTAAACGGTTTGCGAGCTCGCCGTCGTTAGTAAGAAGCAGCAGCCCCTCGGTTTCCACGTCTAATCGTCCCACATGGAAAACGCGCTCATTCATAGAGTCACGTAGAAAATCTTTAATGCAGAGGCGGCCATCGGGGTCTTCCATCGTGGAAACGACGCCAGCAGGTTTATTGAACGCCATGTAGATGAGCTTTTCGTTAGTCTGCACAGTCATACCATCAACCTGCACAATCACATCGGCAGGATTAACACGCACCCCCAGCTCGGTCACGACCTCACCGTTAACGGTCACTCGTCCTTCCGTGATCATCTCTTCACATACACGACGCGATGCAACACCTGCCTGCGCCATCAATTTTTGCAGGCGTACACCGTCGTGATCATAGAAATCAAAATGATCCACAGGCGCATTACGGGGACGGCGTGGGCGATGTGGCCCAGAGTAGTTATTTACCCTGTATTCACCGCGCTCATGCGGGAAAGCTTCACCGGAACGATAGGGGCGATGCGGCGCCCGCCTATCCCGCTTGGAAGCACCCGCACCGTGGCTACGCGCGGCGCGTGGAGACCCTGATGTACCGGCTTTAGGCTTTCCGCCGCCTGAAGTTTTGCCGCTAAATTTACCGCCTCGGGTTGAGGAGCTAGCGCCCACGCCATTACGTTTCGCGCCGGGTCGAGGTTTCCGCGACCCGGGGTTTTTACCGCGAGAGTTTCCATATGTCATAGTCTTATTCCTTATGTCGTTCGTCTGAAGTTTTCACAAGATTTTGGTGCCCGCCGCTTCCTAGATTTAGTCTGCGGGCGGATAGGTTAGTTACGATTACCGTGTTCAGAGGGGCTGTCGGAAAGCACCGCTGCCTCGGTTTCATCAGGTAAAAGAGGTGCAAGCGCAGGAAGCTCCTCCAGAGAGTTGAGACCTAATTTTGTCAAGAAAAGTTCCGTGGTTTCGTAAAGAACCGCGCCGGTGCCCTCCTCTTTACCGGCCTCGCGCACGAGCTGGCGCTGTAGCAGCTGACGTACCGATGCATCTGCGTTTGTTCCTCGGACTGCGGCTATTGCGGCACGCGTAACCGGCTGCCGGTAAGCGATAACTGCCAGGGTTTCATATGCGCTTTTGCTCAGGGTAGCGCTCTGTGAACGGGTCACAAACCTCGCTACCCAGGGAGCAAAATCGGTGCGAGAATACAACCGCCAGCCACCGGCAACTTGGCGAAGCTCAAAACCACGCGGCTCGTGGGCTGGAGTGTCTTCACCATATTCCGAATCGTCACCGTTATATTCACGATAAAGCTCGTCAAGAGCATGCTCAATACTGCGTTCATTGACAATCAGGGCGGCAGAGAGTTCGCGCACGCTTACAGGAGTATCAGCAACAGCAAGAATAGCTTCAATAGCGCTTTTCACGCCCCCAGGAATAAGCTCAACGCGCGAGAATTCCTCTGCATCAGCGGCAACCGCTCGGGTTATCTTCGCGGGATGCCGAGCATCCGAAGACGTTATATTTTTATCAGAATCGCGCTCAGTCTCGGCTTTGTGTTCCTGGTCAGTAGAAGTCTGCTCGGGTACCGAGGCATTTTCGCGATCAGATTCTTCTCCGGATTCACTGTCTGTCTCAGTATCGGCACTAGGGTCCCAGTAGCCTAGGTTCACCATCGCTAAATCATTCTCGGTGAATTCATCCTCAAATCGGCTCCCCTGCTGCTGCACGGCTGTCTTACCAGCAGAGTCGAAGGATTCTTCGCTCATGCGGTCTCTTCCCCTGCGTTTTTAACGTTCTCTGAAAAGGTAAGATCATCCGGGCTATCGCGATGTTCTGGGCTGTAGCCCTGCCCTGTATCATGTGCTGAAACTGCCGGTTCAGCAGGAACAAAAGCACGCGCATATTCGGTAGCACGTACCGAAATCTCGGCAAGCGGCGCATCCTGATGTACGTCTACCGCGCCCTCTTTATACAGTTCTAAGAGCGCCAAGAAACGCACAACTGCGATGTCAAGTCCCTGAGCATCATGCACCAGTGCCGAAAATGTTACCGATGATACCGTCGGTTTACACGCAAGAAGTGCATCCAGAATATATTGTTCTTCGTGTGCAATCGTTGTTGAGGCGCCGTGAAGGTGCTCATTCAGTTCCTCAGCAACATCAGCCGGATTCGGTTCTAAATTAGTCGAAGGTTTCGGGGCAAATGCTTGCGCTGCAATACGCGCAAATTCCTCCACTCCCCCTTTGAAAACAAGCTCTGGAAGGGCCTTCACAAATACAGGTTCCAGCGCCACGGTCCGCGGAAAGCGCTGGGTCTCTTCGCGCCAACGATCAGCGAAAATAGCGGCTACCTCACGGTAGGCGCGGTACTGAAGCAACCGGGCAAAAAGCAAATCACGCGCTTCTAGAAGAGCCACATCCTGATCCAATGGCTCATGATTCTGCGGGAGTAGCCGGGCGGCTTTAAGCTCTAGCAGAGTCGCGGCCGTTACCAAAAAATCGCTTGCCTCGTCTAATGCGCGTTCGGTGCCCTGTGAATATAGGGCATGCAGATACTCCAGGAACTCGTCGGTTACTTCAGCAAGCGCAATGTCTGTGATATCGAGCTTACGACGTGTGATCAGTGTTAGGAGAAGGTCGAATGGGCCCTCAAAATTCGGTAAATTAAGCGTGAATCCAGCACCGTTCACCGGATTGGAGGCATCAGACGTCTCATGCGGTGTCGGTACCCTCACGGCAGCGACATTTTTGGTCATAGGTGACCGATTTCCTTTACTGGGGATTGCAGGATAACCTGCGAGATCATGAAAGATACGGGATGTACCGCCCATATTATACGTGCCTTGACACCATACCTTCAAGGTTTATAGGTGGTGTCAAGGCACATGGGATCCAGGATCTTATCGGGCTCCGCCCTTGTAAATAAGTTCACGGGCCACCTGCCGGTAAGCTTGAGCCCCGGTGTGGTTGCTGGCATATGAGAGGATAGGCTCTGCCGATACTGTAGCATCCGGGAATTTAACGGTTCGCTTAATCACGGTGTCAAAGACTTTATCTCCGAAGGCGTCAATAATACGTGCAAGCACTTCTTTAGAATGGATGGTACGGGCGTCAAACATGGTCGCAAGAACGCCGGTAATTTCTAGATCCGGGTTCAGGCGATCCTGCACTTTCTCGATAGAGTCCACGAGAAGCGCCACAGCTCGTAGGGCAAAGAATTCGCAGATAAGCGGGATGATAACGCCATGCGATGCTGTCAATGCGTTTACGGTTAGCAGGCCGAGCGAGGGCTGACAGTCAATCAGAATAACATCGTACTCATTCTGTACCTTACGTAAGGCTGAGGCGAGTACCTGCTCGCGAGCAACTTCGTTTACTAGCTGAACTTCAGCCGCAGAAAGGTCGATGTTTGCGGGAAGAAGGTCGATGTTCTCGATATCGGTCGGTAGAATAACATCGTTAATATCGACCTTACGATCCATCATCACGTTGTACACGGTCAGCTCAAGCTCATGCGGATTTGTACCGAAACCAGCGGACAGGGCACCCTGAGGATCGAAGTCTACAAGGAGCACTTTACGACCACACTCCGCAAGTGCAGCACCAAGGTTTATGGTTGAGGTCGTCTTTCCTACGCCACCCTTCTGATTCACCATTGAGATGATGCGGGCGGGACCATGTTGGCTTATAGGCGCAGGATCGGGATATTCACGTAGGGGTCGGCCGGTTGGTCCGAGTTCTTGTGCCGGTGCTTCGGTCAACTTATCTTCACCTTCGTCAACGAATTTTCTCTTCATGTATAAGGTTACCCCACACACGCCCGCTCAGCAGGTTTGTGAGTTCGCTTTACGTACGAATTATGTTACATCGCGCTCTGTTCAGGTCTATAAACCAAATATTCGGGAATTCTAGAGGCCCCGATCACCATAAGCCACAGCGTTATGTAATTCTCATACTAAATCAGACCTTGCAATATGCGGGAAGGCGCTTTCCCCCTAGAAACAGATACACCTTCCCGCATACTTCAGCTTATTGATCTTCCGGTAGCGTCACAGTATTTTTAATCTTTGGTTCAGTCACAACGGACATCTGTTTGGTGGGAGATTTTTGACTTACCGCATTATCCACGTATTGGTCACCGTGTAGTTCGCCGCCCATGGTGGATTCGTCAAAGGGGATCTCCCCTTTCAGCACCGCATGAACACGATCCATATCTACCTCTTTAACAATCTTCCCCATGAGTAACGTCGCCACTGCGTTGCCTGTGAAGTTAGTGACCGCACGTGCTTCAGACATGAAGCGATCGATTCCCACGATCAAGCCCACACCATTAACAAGGTCGGGGCGGTGTGACTGCAAACCGCCTGCCAGGGTCGCCAACCCTGCGCCCGAAACACCGGCAGCTCCTTTCGAAGCAATGATCATGAAGACCAGCAGAGAAATCTGCTCGCCTAACGCAAGTGGAGTCCCCATAGCCTCCGCGACAAAGAGGGCGCTCATCGTCAGGTAAATTGCGGTGCCATCCAGGTTAAAGGAATACCCCGTAGGAACCACAACGCCTACGACAGGCTTCGAAACACCTAAGTGTTCCATTTTGGCGATAAGACGCGGCAGCGCCGCCTCAGACGAGGATGTTGAGAAGATGAGGAGATATTCGCGCGCCAGATATTTCAACAGGGTAAAGATATTCACACCGGTTACGAGCTTGAGAATAGTGCCCAGAACGATTACGACAAAGAGAATACAAGTGATATAGAATGCCACCATCAAAATAAACATTGAGGAGATCGCACGGGAACCCGTAGAACCTACAACAGCTGCAATCGCACCAAGCGCACCAGCAGGCGCTAACCACATAATCATCATGAGCAGACGGAATACGAGCGCCTGACAATAGGTCAGAAATTTGAGGATGGGAGCGCCAACCGGTCCCATCTTCTGCAGGGCAAAGCCGGTCAAAAGCGCTACGAAAAGGGTTTGCAGAATATTACCGCTTGTCAATGCCGAAAGCAAAGAAGTCGGCACGATGTTGAGCAGGAACGAGACAGTACTGTCACCGCCATGTCCTTCAGACGAATTCGGAAGCGTGTATTTCGTTGTTGCCGGGTCATAGTGCAGCGAGCTTCCCGGCTCGATAATATTACCTACAACCAGGCCAATTCCTAAGGCAAAGGTTGACATGAGTACGAAGTACAGCAGCGCCAATCCACCGACCTTGCCGACGGTTGCTGCCTTAGCAATAGACCCTACACCCAGCACAATCGTACAGAAAATTACAGGGGCGATCATCATCTTGATGAGAGCGATAAAACCAGTACCAATGGGCTGCAGCTCTTTTGCAAAATCGGGAACGGTCATTCCCAAGATACACCCAAGGATCACAGCGGCAATCACCGAGAGGTAGAGCATATGGGTTGGGTCTTTGTAGAACGGTTTCTTTGCGGATTCCGTACTCATTAATTCTTTCCTTTCGCGCCGGGGACGCACGGTGCTGTGTGTCTATACCGACCAGAACTTTATTGTTCCGGATTCAGGATGTTATACAGGCTACACCTACGGCAACATTAACGCGGGTGTTTTCTGACTAAAATATGCCATTGCAACAGAATATTTACATGTCTGTTACAAACAGCATAAATATTACATCTTTAGAGTGTAAATCGTATAAATAAGCTAAATTATAGTATCTTATTGGCGTATTTTCTCTTTAAACGCATATTTGTCGGCATAGCTATACAGACATAGTGTCGTCGTTCTTCCTCGCAGCCATTCCCCACAGTCTACTTCTACTAATCACCTACTAAGTACGCTCATGTGCACGAGGATGCGCCATCCGGTAAACCTCCAGCATTCCTTCCGGAGTAACCTTGGTATACACCTGCGTAGTCGCAATCGAGGCGTGTCCCAATAGTTCCTGAACCACGCGAATATCGGCGCCGCCCTGTACAAGATGCGTCGCAAACGAGTGTCGAATAGAGTGGGGCGAAAAATCAGAGCTCAGCCCTGCCTCCTCAGCTGCTTCTTTGAGGATAAGCCATGCTCCCTGTCGACCCAGCCGGCTCCCCCGCCCGTTGAGGAAAAGTGCAGCGGTGCCTTTACCGTGTGAAGCAAACTTGGGGCGAGCGCGCACAATGTAGTCTTCCAGCGCCCTCTGCGCATAGGATCCCAAAGGTACTAAACGCTCTTTACCCCCTTTGCCGAAAAGACGCACATACCCAGGCACGGTAATAGATTCCCCGTTTTCATCGCGGGGTTTTTCGCCCAGGTGTATATCGTCCAGATCTGTTGCCAGCATCTCGCTCACGCGCGCACCGGTAGCATATAAGAACTCAAGTATCGCTCGATTACGCAGGCCGGTAGGAGTCTTAAGACTGGGGATGGCAAGGAGCTTTTGCATTTGCTCCACGGATACGGCTTTGGGCAATCGCTTCACATTTTTAGGCGGTTTCACGGCAGCGGCAGGATCGGTCTCCAGGATGCGCGAAGCATGCCAGAAACTATGTGCGCCACGAACTGCAGCCATGGTACGTGCAATTGAATTAGGGCCCAGCGGCAGAGGCAGTGTGATATCACGCGTACTCGTTGAAGGAGCCTTTGTCTGATCCGAGGTGTAGAGGGAAACCGCCAAAGACTCCAGGGTATCTTCGAGTTCCTCTGCTCGGGTATCAGATTCAGATGGTTTTTCTCCCTGGCTTTTGCTGGGATGCCCCGAATCTCTGTTCTCCCCCGCACGCGGCAGTGTCGGTTGGGCAAGTTCACGCATAAAGGCACGCACATCGGCAGTGCGAATTCGGTGGGCATCAATGATACCGCGTGACGCCATAAATTCTACATACCGCCTTAAATCACGTGAATACGAAGCTATCGTATTCTCGCTGCTGCCTTTTTCAACGCGCAGGTGAATAAGATACTGTTCAATATCCCGCTCAAGCGGATTTATACGATGTATTCCTTCGCTCAGGTGCTGAGAAACCATAGCGAATTATTCCTCGTGTTTAAAAGTTTCGGGTCGGATACGGCGCCCTCCCAAGTAAGGGTGAAAATCCCAGGTATCAGCGGCATCTCGCAAGGGCAATTGCTCTTGTCGAGTCCCGACCGCGCAATATGCCGCAAGAATAGCCTGAATAGCCAAACCGTTATGTAGTTGACCCGCGAGCACAAGACGTACGGCTTGTTCAAGTGGCACCCATTGATAGGTAATCTCCGCTTCTTCGTCCCTGCGTACTATACGGTCTGCTTCAGGAATCTCGTACAGGTCTTGGGCAAGGTATATACGACCCGCTTCCGAAGCGGCTCCCGGAGTCGTGTAATAATCGACCAAGCTGCGCCAGTGATGAGCTCCAAGGTCGGTTTCTTCCGCGAGTTCGCGCTGGGCTGCATGAAGAGGGTCTTCACCGGTGATGTCAAGAAGACCTGCGGGAACTTCCCAGAGATTCATACGCACGGGATGCCTATACTGGCGCAGAAGCAGAATCTCATTCCAGTTGTTCACCGCAGCAACCGCAACGGAACCGGGCATGTCGATAACATCCCGCGTTAAAGTGGTACCGTGCCCGTCAAGATCATAGTGTTCCACGGCTGCTTGGAGAACATATCCGCTATACTGCACCTCACGGCTTAGGATTTCTCGCGTTGAGGGAGCATCGATCACATCAGCATACATAGAATCTATTCGATGCGGATTCTTGTTCTCTGAAGTGTTCATATCCCTATTCTAATTTGCATACTTACGGTCACCAGAATCAGAACCTTAAGGACAGAGCTATCAGCTGACAGCGCTGACGTTTCTATTTTCCTTTGGCAGATCAAAGTCGCGGACTACATCGGCAGTCCGCGACTTTTTATGAAGAAAGTTCTTACTCTTTACCGCTACGCTTGAGAGCTGCTTTCACCAGCCCCGCAAAAAGCGGATGCGGCCGCGTAGGACGCGAACGGTACTCCGGATGAGCCTGAGTCGCCACATAGTAAGGATGCACATCAGCGGGGAGCTCAACATACTCCACAAGCGAGGAATCCGGCGAAGTACCGGAGATAACCAAGCCCGCGTTCTCAAGCTGTTCACGGTACTCGTTATTAACTTCGTACCGGTGACGATGCCGTTCCGCCACTTCGGTCTCACCATAAGCCTGAGCAACCTGTGAACCGGGAACCAGATTAGCTGTGTACAGGCCCAAACGCATGGTTCCGCCCAAATCACCTGCGCCTTCCACAAACTGCTTTTGCTCTTCAATCGTGGCAATGACTGGCATTGATGTCTCCGGGTCAAACTCGGTTGAGGATGCGTCAGAAAGATTCAAAACGTTTCGAGCGTACTCAATCACCATGGACTGCAGCCCCAGGCAAATGCCCAGAGTAGGAATCTTATGTTCACGAGCATATTTCAATGCGCCGATCTTGCCGTCCAGACCGCGAATACCGAAACCGCCGGGTACTAAAATGGCATCCATATCGTGCAGCTGATGGTCTGCGTCTTCATCGGTGGCGCATAGGTCTGCAGCGACCCATTTGATATTGACCTTTGCATTATTCGCAAAGCCCCCGGCGCGCAGAGCCTCAGAAACCGAGAGGTATGCATCGGGAAGATCGATATACTTACCCACGAGGGCAATGTTAACGTCGGCGGAGGGGCGGTGTACCGCATCCAACAAACGATCCCACTGCGTGAAATCGGGGTCGGGGGCAGTCATGCCGAAGTATTCCAGAATATAATCGTCGAGCTTCTGGGAATGAAGGGTTTTGGGAATATCGTAGATGCTGGGGGCATCTGGACATGAGATAACGGCGGCAGTATCAACATCGCAGGCGTTACCGATTTTGGCGCGGTGCGATTCCGGAACATCACGCTCACAACGCAGAATCAAGCCATCGGGCAAGATACCCAAACCACGTAATGCTGCAACGGAATGCTGAGTAGGCTTCGTTTTGAGTTCGCCGGAAGGACCAATAAAGGGAACTAAAGATACATGGAGGAAAAACACGTTCTGACGTCCAACATCACGGCGTACCTGACGTGCCGCTTCCATAAAGGGCAGCGATTCAATATCGCCTACCGTACCGCCGATTTCGGTGATGATGATATCGGGCGCGTTTTCGATTTCGGCGGCGTAACGCATACGTGCTTTGATTTCATCAGTGATATGAGGAATAACCTGCACGGTATCGCCCAAATATTCTCCGCGACGTTCTTTTGCGATAACGGTCGAGTACACCTGACCGGTTGTAACGTTAGCGGATTGGTCAAGGTTCTCATCAAGAAAGCGTTCGTAATGCCCAATATCAAGGTCTGTTTCAGCACCATCGTCAGTTACAAAGACTTCGCCGTGCTGGAAAGGGTTCATGGTACCGGGGTCTACGTTAAGGTACGGGTCAAATTTCTGCATCGTGACCGATAGACCACGAGAACGTAGAATCTGACCGAGAGAAGAAGCTGAAAGACCTTTACCGAGAGAAGAAGCAACACCACCCGTAACAAAGATTTGGCGGGTTACCTTACCGTTAGCGGACGCGTTAAGAGCGTTATTATTTTCATTCACCACGGAATTCAAGCTTACCATTTTCTTTTCCCCTATCCAATAGAACACTAACGGACGAGAGCGTTTCTCTTCCCTAGATTTAATGAGCTCTTTCCCGTATTTCGCGCAGTTTTTACGCCATAATAAACGCTTCATCTACCGCTGAATACCGTGTTACACCACAACGGCCTCTAGAAATATCTGCGACCCAATACTACCGAATATCCTTGGAATGCTCCTCAGATATATCAGCTATGACCGTTGTCTTTTCAGCACCTGTTTACTCAAGCTGACCCCCTGCGCGTAAAAGCTCCCGCGCGTGTTCTTGGGCTGCTTCCGACTGATCGTGTCCGGCGAGCATACGAGCGAGTTCTACAACACGCTCTTGGCCAGAAAGTACCTGTACTTTCGATAACGATGCGTCATCATTTTTAAGGACCAGAATATGCTGATCCGCGAAAGCCGCAACCTGTGGTAGGTGAGTTACCACCAAAACTTGTACATGCTGGGCAAGCATTGCAAGCCTGCGACCAATCTCAATAGCAGCCTTACCGCCAACGCCCGAATCTACTTCGTCAAAGATAAAGGTGGGTACCGGATCCACTTCCGCCAGCACAACCTCCAACGCAAGCATTACGCGTGAAAGCTCGCCTCCAGAGGCGCCTTTCCCAAGTGGACGAGGGGTTGCCTCACGATGCGGAGCAAGCATAAAGGTCACTGTGTCACGACCATGAATTGAAAATTTATCTGCCTCGGCAACTTCAACAACAAGAGAAGCATTCGGCATGGCAAGCGCGGTTAGTTCTTCACTAACAGAATCCGCCAAACGCGAAGCGGCTTCTTGACGCGCTTTCATAAGCTGAGCTGCCTGCTCTCCTAAAGCCTGACGCAGGTCGGTGAGCTCTTGTTCCAGAGATTCCTGTCGCGCTGGATCATCAACAAGGTGAGTCAGGCGATCACGAGATTCTTCGGCCCACTCAAGGACTTCCGCAATATCTGCACCATATTTTCGCGTCAAATTTTTCAGCTGCGCACGACGCTCCTGTACCTGCGCTAGGCGTTCAGGCCCTTCAGAATCTAACGAGGTCGAATAGGTAGAAATATCGGTGGCAACATCAGTCGCCAGAACTAAAAGTTCGTTAACCCGTTGAGCTAAATTCTCTATATCGCTATCGGCATCGGCTTGTCCCAAAAGAGATGTATGTGCCGCGTCCAGAAGGCTCAGTACATTTGCCTCTGTGCCTTCCGTATATTCGCTGCCCGACAGCGCCGCCGCTGCAACACCGGTTGCGGTACGAAGCGCCTCAACGTTCATCAGTTTGATGCTTTCATTCTTAAGCGCTTCCTCCTCGCCCATCTGTGGGTTTACGGAGTCTATTTCTTCAAGCGCCCCCTGCAAGCTTTGCGCCTCTAATGCTCGTGCACGAGAATTCTCACGAACCTCTTTATATTCAGCGGCTGCGACTCGGTACCGCTCATAGGTATGCTGGTACTTCTCCAATAGGTCAAAAAGCTTTTCGCCCGCATAAAGGTCTAGTGCACGACGTTGCTCGCTGGCAGACTTGAGACGCAATTGATCCGACTGACCGTGCACAGCTACAAGAGTTTGCCCAATATCTGAAAGCTTACCGACAGGCGCGGTGCATCCTCCTACATGTGCTCGAGAACGCCCAGAAGCATTAACGGTGCGAGCTAAGAGAAGTTCGCTTGTTTTTTCATCTACCGGGTCAGCTGTTCCACCCACTTCTTCCGCGAGGGTCAAAGCCTTATGTTCTTGAGGTAGGCGCACGATGGCTTCCGCTAAGGCGCTCTTTGCCCCTTTACGCACACTTGCAGCATCACTACGTGCCCCGAGAAGCATACCAAGTGCCGTAACGACCATAGTCTTACCGGCACCAGTTTCACCTGTTAGAACCGACAGCCCGGGCTGCAAGGGTAATCGAGCATCAGTAATAATGCCCAAGTCCCGAATATGGATTTCTTCAATCACGATGCGTCTACCTTAAAGTCCTTACCGCATAGGGGCTGGAGTCGTACCACATACGCAAGCTATGTGCGGCTCTATCGCACTGACCGACTTCCTGTTGGAGCACCCCAAACATTCGGTTTTCGTGTGAGTACCAGATATAAATCAATGAGGATCTTGTGAGCTGTTTTTTTCACCGGCATCACACGCCTCACGCTCTTCCTCAGAGGTTGGGCCTCGCCATCCTCGAATAGGCAGAGCAAACTTACGAACCAGCCGTTCAGAGAACGGGGCGGGGTGGATACGTGCTAAAAGCACTGGTTTTTCAGATTTACGCACCTCAATACGGGAACCGGGCAGCAGATCATTCATACGTCGTCCATCGCACCACAACACACCGGATGCACCATGAGCCATCATTTCAACAGCTACCATAGAAGACGGAGATGCTACTAGCGGTCGTGCAAAAAGGGCATGTGCTGAAAGCGGCACCAATAATATAGCTTCTACCTCGGGCCAGACTACCGGTCCCCCACCTGAAAATGCGTATGCGGTGGATCCCGTGGGCGTACCTATCACCACACCATCACAGCCAAATGTGCTTATTGGCTTACGATCTACCTCAATGATGACCTCAATCATCTTCTCGCGGTTGCCTTTTTCAACACTTACTTCATTAAGCGCCCAATCCGTGTGAACACGTTTCTCCTCGTGCCATACTTCAATGTCGATTGCCATACGCTCTTCGACCGCATACTCGCTCTTGACGATGCGGTCTACAGTTTCTTGCAGATCACTTTCTTCCGATTCCGCTAAGAATCCTACGTGTCCCAGATTCACGCCGATCAGCGGAATGCTTGTATGTCGCACCATTTCTGCAGCACGCAGGATAGAACCGTCACCGCCGAGGACCATACCAAGCTCAATATCAATAAGCGCAACACTCTCATGCACCACCTGCACAGGCACCGGATCGTCCCAATTTTCCGTCAAGGCTTCCAGATCAGAACGGTTCATCACGGGCACTAGACCTGCACTATGCAGCTGTTTACACGCCTGGCGGGCTGCATCCCGTGCTTCTTTGCGGCCAGTATGCGCAAAGACTAGAATTTTACGATTTTCCGCTACTGACACGTTCTACCCTCCTCACAGCAGGCATTATTTGCGAATTATCCCACGACTACTTCTTTAGTATAGCCGAATTTCCCATTATGCTGGAACATATTTTCTAGAATATTATTTCGATAAAAAGGTTTGTTTGTTATTTCTGCTTCTTGCACCATAAGAAAAATTCGACGTTACCATCTTGCCCGGGTAAAGGGCTTTGCACAGTATCTATCACGCGAAGACCGCATGATTGAGCCGAGTCTTGCACCTTACGCACGGCGAAAGCATGTGCTTGAGGATCTGTAACCACTCCTGCACGCCCAATTTGATGTTTTCCTACTTCAAATTGTGGTTTCACCATGAGCACTAAGTCCCCATCTTCCTCGGTCACCTGCGCAAGAGCATCTATGACTAACGTCAACGAGATAAAGGATAGGTCAGAGACAACTAGGGAAACTAATCCCCCAATATCTTCTGGAGTTAGATAACGCACGTTAAGACCTTCATAAGCATCAACTCGGGGATCCATGCGCAAAGACTCAACAAGTTGACCGTGACCCACGTCAACTGCTGCAATATATGAAGCCCCACGGCGCAAGAGTACGTCGGTAAATCCTCCGGTAGAGGCGCCTGCGTCCAGACAGCGACGACCAGCTACAGTTATGTGCGTAAAAATATCTAAGGCACCAGCAAGTTTATGCCCGGCACGACTCACATATTCTGTAAGAGGGCTTTCTTGTACCAGTACATCATCGTCACGATGTACAGGCTGCGATGCCTTATACACAATTTTCCCATTAACACTCACGCACCCGGCATCAATAAGTTTTGCCGCTAAAGTACGAGATGCAGCAAGCCCATGCTCGGCAAGAAATTTATCGAGCCGCACCTAGGAGTTCTCCCCGGGTTCTCGGGAGAAACGTACATTATCTTCGAGGTTATCAACTAAGGTTCCATAGGCCCGAATACGCTCTACAGGATCCATCGCTAAAACAGCCTGCAGCTGTGTTTCAAACTCCTGGTAATCAGCTTCTTCAAGGGACTCATGGCTATCAGCATTTTCTGTAGAGTTTTGTTGTTTCTTACCCATAAGTTAAACCTCGGGAAGGCCTTGAATATTCGGGGTCACTGCCTGCTCCGGATGCGCCGCCCACCAGGCAGCGCAGGCTACGCGCCAGGCTTCTGCTTCCGCAGCGCTGCCGGAAAAACCCTCTGGCGCGAAAGAGCCTTGGACGGTTAAAAAGAGGTTATTTCCCTGCACCTTGGCAGCCCATGATGGTCCATGCGCTGTAATCGCGTGGTCCTCATGGAGAATTTCGATCTGCGGATATGGTTCGAAAAAGTCATCAAGAGTGCGCAAAAGATATGTGGGACGTTGTTCAGGGACCACCGATATAACATCCTGATAGGTCTGCACGCCGGTCAGCACAAGTGCACCCGCCATACGAGCTTTGTTGGCTCCCAGAATATCGGTGTCAAGGCGGTCCCCTACAATAACGGGTTTTGAAGATTTTACTGTTTGAGCAGCAGTTTCAAATATAGCGGCTTCAGGTTTTCCGGCTACCATCGGAGTACGGCGTGCCGCAATACCCACCGCCGCTACTAAAGTACCGTTACCGGGTGCTTGCCCTCGTTCCTTAGGAATAGTTTGGTCTGTGTTCGTGGCAACCCATAAGACGTTCTGATCAGCGAGAGTGTACGCTGCCTCTGCCAAATCTTCCCAGCTGAGTTGCGGGTTAAAACCCTGAACCACGGCAACAGGGTTGTCGGACTGTGATGATACAGGCTCCAACCCGACAGCCCGCAGACAATCTGCTAAAGCTTCAGTACCGGTAACCAGAATTTTAGACCCGGCGGGCACATGTTGAGCCAATAAAGCCGCACCAGCCTGGGCAGAACTGACAACACGTTCCGCCTGCGTGCGCACGCCTAAATCTTGCAGGTGAGCCGCTACAGATTCTACGGAGCGCGAGGCATTATTAGTCACAAAGACGACGGGAACCCCACTGCTTTCAGCGCGGTTCAAGGCTTCTGGCGCTCCCTCAATAGCGTAGGGTCCAGCGTATACTACCCCGTCGAGATCTGAAAGTAAGGCATCGTACTGAGCTAGTAGGGGTTCGCTCGTCATAATGTTCAATTCTTTCTGGTTATAGACAAAGCAAGTAGCCTCAGGCGAGGAACAGATAGTTTCTACTGCTCTGTTTCATTTTGGAAAGGCTTCGTTTCATATTCAGAAGATGCAACCGCCAAGTTCTTTGACTTGTCAGAACTATATGCCTCTTCCTTCTCTGGCTGTGTTCCCTCGTCAGTATTGCTTTGTTGTTCGAGGTCTTCTAGCACAGGTTCCTCAGGTTCAAAGAGCTCGGATTCACCATAAATATCGAAAATCTCAGGCTCGGCGAACTCACCCTGTCCCAAAGCGGCTTCGGCCCTGAATGCGAGGCGTGCCCACTGCTCTGCTTCCTGGCTTCGTCCTGCATTATCTAGAGCCTCGGAATATGCTGTGAAGAGTCGAGGGCTGTATTCGAAAGCCCGTTTTGGGTTTAGCTGCGGAATTTGGAGAGCCGATATCGCTTGCGATTTTTTGCCCTGATCTGCATATATCCCAGATTCAACAATGGCGAGTTCAACGCGAACCGGGGCAGGAAGTTCTTCACGTTTAGCTTCCTCTATCATGTCAAGAGCTTTAGAAATACGGTTAAGAGCGCGCTCACAGTCTACGAGGAGCGCAAGATGATCCAGAGAACCGCTTATGCGACGATGCGTACGTAATTCACGTAATGCTAGTTCGTAATCTTCAGCGACATATGCGGCGACACCTACAGCCTCACGTACCGCAGAAATACGTCCTGCGCTTCGAGACGCAGCAACAGCATGCTCAAGCGCGAACTGGGGATCAAGCTCCAGATATCGTCCAGTCATAACAAGATGTTTTGCAACGGTAGCAGCATTCCTAGGCTCAAGCGCGCGAAGCTGACGGCTTGTAGCATTGTCTAACTCACGACCTGTTACATCACTGTCAATCTCAGGCGCCTTTGGCTTGGCAGGACGATAACCCGCTCGACCGTCAACAGATCGCACGTTCTCCCGAGACTCTGTCTTATACGCGTGCTGCCTAGGTGACTTACTCCGAAAACCGAAACGATGCGATTTATTCGGGTTTTTCAAGTCGTTTCGGCGTCCTCCATCGCTATCCTTATGATTTGCCCCAGCCCCATCAGAATGTTGAGCGTTACTGTGGTAGTTGCTCTTCTGGGAGTTTTTCGCAGTGGAAGCACCAATAGCACCCTGCTTATTTTTAGACTGGGGGGTCTCAGACATGAATCTCCTCAAAGGGGAAGGCGGGATCAAACACAGAATCTTCGCTACAAATTTTGGAAGATAATCTCAGGGTGCTAAATGCACCTTTTATATTCTAGTACAGGTTGGCATAGACCGATACCCTAGAGATACTAGATCACAAAATAGCTTTGTCTACTGCATCCGCTCGTAGAAGGCGGGCTAGTAGGTTGGGGTTGTTTAGTAAAAACCACCGTTAAACACAAAAAAGCATGAGCGAAAGCTCCCCACAGGAAACCCCCACCCATACTTACCTCTAAACAAAATATTTATTGCGGCAGCCATCTACTCTCCCACACCCACCAAGATGCAGTACCATCAACACCACAGGGCTTAGCTCACCAGGTTCGAAAAGGATACTGGGCGTTTCCCCCAAGCTATCACCACCGCAAAACCACCAAACAACAACCCACCCCACGAAAAAAGAAAAAGGGGGCCCAGCTTGTTGTTTCAAAACTATACAGCGAACGCAAACAAACAACTATAGTGTGAATA